>Ga0209828_1001717_pt1 | contig 19375 bp, 21 predicted proteins | sample MaitaG_FD_187429 | JGI IMG/M metagenome (GOLD analysis project Ga0209828, IMG submission 187429) | Marine algal microbial communities from Maine, USA - Maine_Asex2 metaG (SPAdes) (version 2) | ecosystem: Host-associated > Algae > Red algae > Unclassified | place: Maine, USA | collected 2015-01-05 | reverse complement strand
CGTTTGGTTTGACCGCGAGTCAAGAAGGCTTCGTTCATGCCATTGCCATCGGGCTTAAAGCGAACGCAGTTGTGTTAGCTTTGCTTGCACTGGTGGGAACGCTGGAAGCTAGTGTTTTGGGACATGCCTTAGGTAGGTTACAAGTACCTGAAAAACTGGTACATCTCCTGCTATTCACCGTGCGATATTTAGATGTCATCAGCCGCGAATACAAAGCGATGCGCAAAGCAATGAAAGCGCGAGCCTTTGTCCCGCGTAATACGCTGCATACGTGGCGCTCGTTCGGCTATCTTATCGGCATGTTGCTAGTGCGCAGCCTCGAGCGATCTGAACGCATTTATGCAGCAATGAAATGTCGCGGTTATTGTGGCAAGCTGTACCTATTCGATACGATGCAGTGGCAATCGCGCGACACCTACTTAATCGCTATTGCGCTGGTGTTTGCATTATTCGCCATCTTTTCTGGAGCTTACTCTGCATGACAGCCTTAATCCGGGCGGAACAAGTCTCATACAGCTACCCTCAGCGCGGCATGGTGTTAGATCACGCTGACTTGAGTGTGTACACGGGTGAGAAAGTGTCGCTTGAAGGCAGTAACGGTGCGGGTAAAACTACCTTGTTTAATTTGTTGGTGGGGTTGAATAAGCCCAAAGCTGGGCGTATTTTTGCCTTTGGTAAAGAGCGAGTTGTTGAGGCTGATTTTATCGAAGTCCGCTCCAAAGCAGGGTTTTTATTCCAAGATCCTGATGACCAGCTGTTTTGCCCCACGGTGTTAGAAGATGTGGCATTTGGCCCAATGAATCAGGGCAAGACACCAGAAGAAGCCAAAGCGGTTTCACTAGACGTGTTGGACTGTTTAGGCATGTCAGGCTTTGAAGATCGCGTGACGCATCAGCTGTCGGGCGGTGAGAAGCGTTTAATCACGCTCGCTTCAGTGTTAGCCATGAAACCCGAAGTGCTATTGCTAGACGAGCCATCTAACGCGCTGGATAAAGAGGCGCGTCTTCGCTTAATCGACGTGCTGCAATCACTATCACAAGCCATGATCATTATCTCCCATGAGCCCAGTTTTTTGGACGCTTTAGTGACTCGCCGCACCCGTTTGGAGGGAGGCAAAGTCCTCGATGTCTGACGCTTCTGCCTCACTTTCTCCATTCAAAAACAAAACCTTTGTTAAGCTATTCGCCGCGCAAGTTACTTCTTTAATTGGTAGTGGCTTTACTCAGGTTGCACTGGCTCTATTCGCGTTTGATTTAATGGGCGCGCAGGCTGCGGTGGTGTTGGGAATCGTTTGGTCAGTGCGGGTATTAGCCTTTGTAATATTCGCACCAGTTTTTGGAGGCATGGCGCACAAACTGCCTCGCAAGCAATGGCTGATTGCCTTGGATGTCGGCCGCGCAGCACTTGTTCTAGGACTGTTTTGGGTTGAAGAGCTTTGGCTGCTGTACCTGATTATCTTCCTGATTAATATTTTATCGTCGGGATTTACGCCAGTATTTCAGGCGGTGCTGCCGGATTTGCTGCCTGATGAAAAAGTCTATACCCGCGCGCTCGCGTATTCCCGATTGGTCTATGAAGTAGAGCGCGTCTTGAGTCCGGCATTAGCGGGGTTGGCCTTATTGTTTTTGAGTTTCAATGCGCTGTTTGTTTTAAATGCACTGTGTTTTGCGGCTTCGGCGGGCTTGCTCTCTTTGACGATGGTGCCCGCAACAGTAATAGGTGAGCGCGTTGGTGGTATCTGGCACAACATTGCGTTTGGTATTAAGGGGTATCTGCTAACACCGCGTCTGCGTGGACTGTTGGCACTGCACCTAGTGATCTCTGCGGCTGGCTCAATCGTTATCGTCAACACGGTGGGCTATGTGCAAGGCGAGTTGGGTTTAACTGAGCAGGCAACCGTTAGTGTCATGGCCGCTTCTGGCATTGGAGCAATTATAGCCGCTCGAATCACACCGAGATTATTAGAACATTATATTAGTGACCGTGGTTTAGTCCTGAGTGCGGGGCTTGCAATGCTACTTTGCATACTGCCAATGGTGCTCATTAGTCCCAATATTATTTTAATATCCCTAATGTGGGCAGGGATAGGCTTTACCGCTTCCATCATTATGACCACCTCCGGCAGGCTAGTGACACGTTCTTGCCGTAAAGCAGATCGCAGCGCATTTTTTTCGGCTAACTTTGCTTTATCTCATTTGATGTGGCTGATATGTTACCCGCTTGCGGGATGGTTGGGCGCGGACAGCACGGCATCGGCGGCAACGGGCTTAAGTTTGCTGGGGGCATTAGCGCTAATTATGGCGCTCTACTTATGGCCACAGAACGACAGTGAACGATTAAAGCATCATCACGATGAAATGGATCATAAACATCCCCATTATCACGATGAACACCATCAACACGAGCATGAAGGTTGGGAGGGCGATGAGCCGCATGTACACCCACACCATCATGAAAAAATGGAACATAGACACCGCTTTGTGATCGATGAGCATCACGCGCGTTGGCCAAGAATTACCGACTAAGGAATGATTGAGGAATGACTATAGATAACGCCAGCGCTGAACCTGAAGCCGATTTAAAAGAGCCAGAAACAGGGGAGATTCCCAGAAGTCCCAAAGTTATTGGTATTGTCTCAATACTGTACAGCATCGTTTTTTTATTGATGAAGATCGTTATGTTGATCTCATTGCTGGTTGGCTTGTCTGCGGTGATGTCTGATATGAAACTATCAGGTTTAGGTGGCCCACTTGGGTACATCACTACTGGCTCAGGGCTTTTCTGTAGTCTTTGGCTTTTGTTTATAGGCTTTAGCTTATTCAAGTATCGAGATATTGGAAGACGTCATCTTAAGTTTTATATTATTTTTCAGGCTTTTTCATGGGTAGCAACCACCACTATTCAATATCTTCAAATACCATCGTACGCCGATGTGGTCGAAGTGTTGCAGTATGATGTGGGCTTGATGGTAGTTTTTTTGGCCGTCATGGTCTGGTTACTTAGCATTTTAAATAAGCCTCACGTTAGAGCCAGTTTAACGTGATGTCTGTTAGACTCTTTTAATACAGCACTATTTAAATATTTAGGAGAAAACCATGGCTGGGTCACTGCAAGATCAGCTTCTAGGCGCAGGTTTGATTAAGGCACAAGATGCCAAAGCAATCAAAACGAGTAAGCACAAAGCGCAAGCTAAAAACCGCAAGAACAAGGTTGAGCTAGACAACGAAGCGGTTGAGCTGGCAGAAAAAGCGCGTGAAGCGCAGCGAGAAAAAAGCCAAGCGTTAAATGATCAGCAAAAGCATGAGAATTTACAAAAAGAGATTGCGGCGCAGATTAAGCAAATTATCACTGCTAGCAGCATTTTCAAAGGTAAGGGTGATAGCCTTGTTCCTTACAACTTTACCGATTTCAAAAAAGTGAAATCAATTTACGTCACGGCAAAAAACCACGATTTGGTTGCTCGTGGACGTATCGCGATCGCGCGCTTGAATAATGAGTATTATTTGATTCCGGCTGAAGCGGCGAGCAAGATTCTGGAGCGTGACGAAGGGTCTATCGTGTTGTTGAACGACTCTAAAGCTCAGGAAGAGGAGGTGATTGAAGATGACCCTTATGCTGATTATCAAATCCCTGATGACCTTATGTGGTAAAAAAACGGCGGTTCGTGGTTATTTTCAAACCACTTATCGTTGCTAGAGCAAATAAAGCCCTGAGTTCAGAAGTCATTCAGTAGCTGCCTGTAGAATGATCAACAGCTTTTCGGGGCTACAGCGGCATATAATAAGAAGTAGATATAATAACAATAAGAAAGAAGTCGCTGTTTTTTGCTGTAAAGACGGGAACCCTATGAGTTTTTTTCATTTCCTCCCTCAGGGGTTCCCGCTTTTTTAACTATCTTGGCTATCTGGCCATCCTAGCCAAGAGCAAACTGGTCAATCACATAGATCGTTAGGCATCCTGCCGCATACATCACCAAATCACCTGTGCTATAGCTTGTACCAATGATGGTTCGCATCAGCTGATTATCAATTCCTACTCTGTCCACAAAGTGAAAGTACTGCGCAAACTCTACCGCGAAGGCGAATAGGCACACGGCTATGGTCAGTTTTAGTGGGTCGATATCAAACACCGCGCGCACTGTGCAATAGATTAAAATCACTACCAGAAAATCGCCGAAGCTTGCTCGGATGAAAGTGCCGCCAGGTACAAAGATGGCGATAGCGATTTCGATTAGTAATAAAACGACGGCGAGTAGGGCGTAATGAGATTTTTGCATAGTTGAATTCATGGCTAGCTAGATTTAATGGTGAAATACTAGCCCAGAACTTTGCAGTTTTTATGCAGAAGATGCGGTAATGCTTAGTAGTTTAAGGGCTCAGGAAAATAGAATAGTCATGGCTTATGCAATAAATATACGAAGTGACGATGCATCGTCTTTTGCCGTAGAGGCATTGTGGCGAGAGCATGAATTACTTGAAATAAACCCAAGTATGCAGGCGTTAGCTTATCGACCACATATCACCTTTGCGGTTTATGACACGATTGCTACAGATCAATTGCAGCGTACATTTGAGTATGCATTTGAGGAAACTAAATCGATTACTCTCCGATTTGAAGAATTGCAGTATTTCGAGTCTCCACAGGGTTTTGTGTTGTGGCTTAAGCCGGTTGCAAGCTCGGAGTTGTCGGTGTTGCATGAAAAAATACACTCGGCTATCGATCCAGTTCTAAGCCGGGAGCATTATCGTCCGAATAGTTGGGTGCCGCACTGTTCGACTGCGACAGCGATTAAGGCTGATAAGAAAGATCAGGTTTTAGCTGTTGTGAAGCAAGGTATTCAACCGTTTGAGGTCGTGTTTGATGTTGCGGATTATGTATCGTTTGTGCCGGTTGAGATCCTGCATGAGAAATGGTTAGCCTACTAAAGGCAACGTTATTTCTTAAGCTTTGACACTCCTATTGAAAAGTAATACTCTAAGTAAGGAATTATAAAAAAGTAATGCTAAATAGGAAGGCAACTCATGAGTGCTCTTATATCAACAGTGACTCAGAAAGGACAAGTTACTATACCCAAAAACGTACGGGATATATTACATCTCGTTACTGGCGATAAAATCGAGTTTGTTCTCAATGACCGAGATGAATTTGTGATTAAACCTGTTACTCGCAAAGCCGCAGAAGTTGCTGGTATTTTGAGTCGCTACAAAAAGGCTAAGCCAGTGAGCGTTGAAGAAATGAATGACGGTATAGGGGAGCACCTGAGGAGTAAAAACTTTTGAGGGCTCTGGACACCAATATACTTGTTCGCTTCCTTGTGCAAGATGATGAGAAGCAGGTGATGATCGTTAATCAGCTTTTCTCAGAGGCGGAGAAAAATAAAGAATCAATGTATGTGACCAGTCTTGTTGTGCTCGAGCTAATGTGGGTGCTTCAGGCAAGCTATAAAGTTGAGCGTGGGGATATTTTGACTGCTGTCGGTGAGCTGCTCAATATGCCGGTGTTGAAGTTTCAGGATCAATCCGCTTTGCGGGCTTTTGTTGTTGAGGCGGTTGGTAATAACTTTGATCTATCTGATCTTTTAATTGGGCGGATTGCTCAAGCTGCGACATGTGATACTACGTTGACTTTCGATAAAAAAGCGGCGAAGTCTGATTGTTTCAAGATGCTGTAGCTTGATTCTCTACTTTAATATTGAGTGGAAAGCGTGATTAATGGTATCTGTTAGAAAGCCATAAAATAAGCTACCTAAAAGCCGCTGTTTCTGCACTGGCTTGCATTCAAATTATAGTAGCCTTTAAACTGCCTAGAAAAAGCAGATAAAGAATTAAACCCTGTCCTCAGAGCTATCTCCTGCATCGGCAAACGTGTATCCAAAACAAGACGCCGAGCCGCTTGCAACCTCAGCCTTAAATAAAACTTCCCAGGCGATATCTGTAAGTTCTGCTCAAATAAATATCCCAGCATTCGCAATGAAATATCCAGCTGCTGAGCAAGCAATTTCAAGGGTAAAGTATCTTCCAAATGCTGTTCCATTAAACGAATAGCAGCAGCCACTCGGGGTTCTTGCTGCTCAAGGTTTCCAAGCGAGAGCAAGGGTTGGGCATCGCTACCCGTGTGTACTCCGTCGTAAATAAACACGCTGGAGACTTCCAAAGCTAAGTGGTAACCATATCGCCGCTTGATGAGGTGCAGCATGAAGTCAAAACTCGGTGATGCGCCAGAGGTTGTAAAGACATCGCCGTCGATTACAAAACGGTCGGGTTGCACCTGTGTATTGGGGAATTGCGTTGCGAATTCTTCAAGGTCTTCCCAGTGTGTGGTGGCTTTTTTTTGCTGTAGCTTGCCGGCTCTGGCTAGTATCCAACTGCCTGCTTCGACCCCGCCTACCATGTCGAAGGCGCGCATGATGGATTTGATTTGTTTGAGGTTGCTTTCATCGACGTGTACTGACTGATCAAACCCGCTGATGATGATTAATATATTGCCCTGGCTGTTGGAGTCAAGTTTGCCTTGAGGTTGTATTGGCAGTCCGCAGGTTAGGGTGGCAGGTTCGCCATCAAGCGTGACTAGCTGCCATTCAAAGAGCTTACGCCGTGCCAGTCGGTTGGCGGCGCGCATCACATCAAGCACTGAAGACAGTGACATCATCGAAGAGTCGGGCAGTAGTAGTAGAGTGACTTCAAGCATTTGGTCGCTGGGTTCAAAAATCTTCATTCAGTCAATATAGCCCTTATTTTCCATCCTCAACATTTTTCCATGATTCAAGCCAAGCTAACCCTTCATAGATATCACCACGAGGTTTGTACTCAGCCCCAAACATACCTTGGTAACCTAAATCCATTATTTCAGGGATTAGCTGATGATAATCAATATCGCCACCTGTTGGCTCTCCCCGATCAGGGTAAGCGGATATCTGTATATGCCCAACAAAATCGATACAGCGTTTAAACACTTCGCTTAGGTCGCCTTGCATAGTGTAAGTATGAAAACAATCAATCATCAATTTAAGGTTGTCGACACCGATTGCTTTTATCGTTGTTATTCCCTCATCAACATTGGTCAGGTGATAGTCCGCTGCAACATTCGTATTCAGAGGCTCAATCAGAATAGTTTTACCGACAGATGCAGCTTGTTTGGTAGCGTAGATGAGGTTCTCTCGGTAAACCGATTCTGCCTCAGATGTTTTGCCTGTTCGCCCTGCAACCACGCTGATATTGACGCAGTTAATATCTAATGCGTAAGCGATAGCTTCATCAATATATCTGCGCGCTTCTTCTTTGCGGCCAGGTTTTGCGGCAACGCCTAAATCATCTATGCCATTGATACCGATGCGTGTATTTAGGCTAATCATGGATAAGCCCGTTTCCTCTAACACCGCTTTAATTTCACGCGATTTATAGTCGTATGGCATATGACACTCAACTGCGTCAAAACCCGCTAAGGCTGCCTCCCTAATAGCATCAGGAAGGTCAATGTCGGTCCATAGAAAACCAAGGTTTGCTGAAAACTGGATTGATTTACTCATCTTTTTAAGCGTTTACGAAACGAATATAGTTTGGCGCTGGAATTTCAAATATTTCATCTGTCATGTCCAACTCACCTGTTTCAATATCCCGTGCAAACACTCGGATGTGCCCTGAGTCTTGATTAGCTGCGATAACCGCTTTTCCGTCTGGTGTGATAGAAAAGTGACGCGGGAATTTTCCGCCAGTAGGTACTAAACCAGTTCGCTCTATCTGACCATCATCTTTAACTTTAAAAATCGCCAAAGAATTGTCACCTCGATTCGACACATATAAAAATTTTGCGTCTGGTGAAAGCTTGATTTCAGAGACATAACTCACATTTTCTCGGTCATCGAGTGTTGATTCATACTGCATGGGAATCAATCGAGGCTTGATGGTATCAGGCTCACTGCTATCTAGCTTTGCTACACAAACCGTGTTGAATAATTCGTTTGAAACATAACAAATATCAAGCGTCGGGTGCATTACCATATGCCTTGGGCCAGAACCTGCTTCAAATTCAATCCACGTTTCACGCTCTAATTGTTTTGTATTCGCATCCCAACGGTATTGGAATATAGCATTTTCCCCTAAGTCTGGAACAAACACCCAATCATGCCAAAAATGAGCACAATGTGCATGAGGACCAACCTGTCGATTCCCCCAATGATCTTCTCTATTTTCAACCTGACGCCATTCATTTTCAGGCCGATAGAATTGTTTAAAGCTTTGCTTTATATCACCCAGCTTACCTTCTTTATCAACATCGACCACATCAATGATCGCATCCCAATAATTGATTACGATGGCCGCATCTTTTTTAGGTGACATCGCGAGATAACAGGTTGATTTACCACTAGCTTCAAATGTATCTTGCTCGCTCAAACTGCCATCTACATTTACTGTGTAGCGAATGATTTGACCATTGCTTTGAATCGTTTCTAGGATCGCATAGATCGATTTACCATCACTATGAGGGATCATTACCGCAGGATTTAATGCTGCTGAAGTGCTATTTAAAGTTAACTTCCCATCAGTGCTTAAGGTCATGGCGTAAATTCCTTCGCCTGGCTTTGGGGCATAGGGCTGATGTGCCAATGCGTCCATATCGCTATAACTTCCAACGAGTAATGAATAATCTTGATCTAACTTCATTTGGTACCTACTTGTATTTAAATTTTATGTTTTGGAGAGGCTGCGTTTTAATTTGAATTCAAATTTAAGTCTTAGCCTTTAACCGCACCTGCCGTCATGCCTGTAATGATTTGTTTTGATGCGACAAATGTGAAAATGATGGGTGGTACGGCTAACAACATGCCGGTTGCCATAATGACGCCCCAGTCAATGTCGTACTCAGTCAATGAGTTCACTATGGTTACCGGGACTGTTCTGGTATCTCTATTGAGAAGGGCATTCGCTAAGAGAAATTCATTCCAAGCGATACGGAAAGTAAAAATAGCTGCTGCAGCTAGTCCCGGTTTGATTAAGGGCAACACTACTAAAAAGAAAATTTGTAATGGATTTGCACCATCCATTTTTGCCGCTTCTTCTAACTGAATGGGGACTTGCACGATGAAACTCTGGAGTATCCAAATCACGAACGGTAAGTTCATCGCCACATAAACCAGAATGATTCCGGAATAAGTCCCGTCAAGCCCATAGGTAAAAGTCCAAATGCCGAATACAGGTACTAATAAAACGGCCGGCGGCACCATGCGCATCATCAAGGTAGTCATCGATATTGCACCGCGTCCCATAAATTTGAATCTAACCAAGGCGTACGCAGCCATACAGCCCAAAATCAAAGTAATAGCTGTCGAAACTAACGCTATAAATAGCGAGTTAAACAAAGCACGTGAAAACGTCGGATTACAATAATCAACATGAGTGGGCTCATACCAAAGCACATCGCACAGAACTGTTTCATAATTCTTTAAGGTTGGAGAGAAAAACAAGCTACTAGCATCACTCATCACATCGACATTCAGTTTTAGTGATGTCGTCAACATAAGAATAATAGGCCCAATGGACATAACAACTAATGCCGCCATTAATGCATAGAAAGCGGGATTTACTCGATTTTCAGAAAGCTTACTCATGGTTTACGACTCTTCTGCAATTGCAATTAATTTTTCTCTACGGGTATCCACAATCTTGTTGTAGACAAACATTGCAACGGTTAATAACAGTAACAACATCAGTAAATAGTTAGACATCGCTGCGGCTTCTCCTAACTCTCTGAATTCTGAAGCTGTACGAGATATTCGTAGTGCCATGATCTCGGTTGATAACCCGGGGCCACCATTGGTCATCACTAGGATTACTTCCAAAACCTTGAAAGCATCAATCAAACGTAATAATAATGTGACGATTAAAACCGGCATCATTAATGGAATTTTTATATAGATAACTTGCTGCCAAGCCGTAGCTCCATCAATTCTTGCTGCTTCAAGCGTAGATCTTGGCAAGGACTGCAGTGCAGCAAGTGAGAGGATAAAAATAAAGGGTGTCCATTGCCATACATCTGCAATGACAATTGATACTAAAGCCCATGTTGAATCGGACAGCCAAGGGACAGAGTCGAACCCTAGTTCTTTTAATGTTTTATTGAAAATACCGACAGTAGGGTGATACATATAGCGCCACATTAGGCCAACGACTATCGGTGCAATCATCATCGGCAAAATGAAAATTGTACGTAAAAATGAAATACCTTTGATGTTCTTATCAAGTAAAAGCGCAAGCCCTACACCAATGAACATTTCAAGGACGACAACAATAAATGCAAATTTCACTGTCACCCAAAGTGATTCTTTGAAGGCTTCATCTTGCATCAGGTTGGTATAATTTTTTAAACCTACCCAATCAGCTTCGCCTATTAATTGGCTTGGATTCCAATCAAGAAAACTGGCATACATCATATAGCCTATCGGATATAGCAGACCTATCGCTAATACCAAGCCAGCAGGGGCCATAAACAAATAGGGTGTAAACCGATTTAAACCTGAAGACTTCATTCACAAATACCTAAAGTAATTAAATCACTTTTAAATTTAAGCGCTTTAAATTGAAACGCTGAAGAAACTGAAGTAAAACGAATAACTTAGGTAGGCACAGTCAGAGGACTGATGTACCTACCCTTGTTAATTTTAGAAAATATAAAACTGAAACTCAGTTATGGATTTAATTCCAGGTGTAATAACCTTCATCTTCCATTAGTTTCTTTGCACGTTCTGCAACTGCATCAAGAGACGTTTGGATATCAGCATCTTCTGTTAGAACCTTAGAAAGCGTAGTACCAAGATCAGCATTGATTTTGCCCCATACTGGGATAATTGGACGCCAATCAGGATCAGCATCTTTCAGCGCCTCACCAAAAATTTTCATATGAGGAAACTTAGCATTTACTTCAGCATCCTCATGAGTCGAGTAACGTGATGGGTTACCACCTTGAAGTGCGATTAACTTGTCTGCTTTTTTAGACGTTAACCACTGCATTAACAAGAAAGCTGCGTCTTTGTTTTCAGCATTCTTAGGAATACCTATACCGAAACCACCCGTTTGAGATCCTTTTCGAACACCCGTTGGGTGTGGAGCCCAGCCGATTTTACCCACTACTTTTGACTTAGTAGGATCATTAACCTGACCTGCAAAAACCGTTGAATCTAAGAACATCGCAGATTGACCCTGCAAGAAAGACGTTCCCGCTTCAGCAAAACCAAAAGTTTTAGCACCTTCAGCACCACAATCAACGATTGTTTTAAGCGCTTGAGCAGCTTTGACGCCCGCCGCGTTATTCATAGTAGGATTCCATGCATCATCAAAAATACGTCCACCCAATGGAGCAAGGTGTAATAAATACGCATGACTCGCGTGGTGACCTGATGCAGCTCTAGAGGCTAAACCACCCATACCAGGCTCTAGTTTTGGAATTTTACAAGCAAGATCCAATAACTCATCATAAGTAACAGGTACTTTTAAACCATGCTTTTCAAAGATATCTTTTCGGTATCCCAAAATAGACGTTTCTGAACCGAATGGTAAACCGAATAAAGAACCTGTAGGGCCAGGTAGGTATCCTTTCTTACCACCCGCTACACCAATGTTTCCAACATAACCGTCGATCAGATCTTCAGCATCATACGCTGGATCAGATAAACGTGGATTCATGAAGTATCTAGCTAGATTTTCTAATTGGTCAGCATAAACATAATCAGCTTTTGAGAAGACAACATAAGCAAGTAAATCATAATCGCCTTTTCTTTTTGTCAATTCTAAGGTTTGTTTTTCACGCATTTTCAAGTATTGAAGTTGATCAACTTCAACTTCAATCCCAGTATCCTTAGTGAATTCTGGCAATACTTTCATTACGGCATTGTAATGTGGATGGGCGGGGAAATTCACGACAAGACGAGTGCCTTTATACTTTTCATAAGGGCTTGCATAAGATGTTGCAGCAGTAGCGACAATGAGTGATATAGCACCAAATACCACTAGGGTAGATTTAGCTATCTTTTGTTTGATGGACATTTGTTCCTCCTTTGAAACAGGCCATAGTTAATAACTTGAATTTAGAATTTAGATTTAGAAAAAATTAATCTAATAAATCGCAAGCTCAGTATTTCGGTCAAACACGTAAACATCAGATGTGTTAACCGAGAATTTAACTTCATCTCCAACCTTAAAGGCTTGTGATGAATCAACTTCAACGGCGATTCGGCTGCCATTGATATCAGAAATTAGAACGGATTGAGCTCCAACGTATTCGCACACTTTTATCTTAAGTGTTAATACATTTATTGTTGAATCTCCAGTGGCTAGTGTTAACGCCGAAGGCCGAACCCCAACAGTCACTTCGCCAGATTGGGGTAATTGATCTTTGTTGTTAATATTTTTCAATTCAAAGTTAAAATCACTTCCCGTGGCCATTAATACACCGGCTTCATCAACTAACTTTGCATCCATAAAGTTCATGGGCGGCATCCCCATAAAACCTGCAACAAATTTATTAGTGGGCGTTTCGAAAAGCTCTTGTGGAGTTCCGTGCTGTTGAATATGACCGTCTTGCATAACGACAATCCGATCGCCCAAGGTCATCGCTTCAACTTGATCATGGGTAACATATATGATGTTTTTTTGAATTTTTTCGCGCATCATCGCAAGCTCAGCGCGCATCTGTCCACGAAGTTTCGCATCTAAGTTTGATAGTGGTTCGTCCATCAGCAATGTAGCCGAATCTCTTACGAGTGCACGACCCATCGCCACACGTTGTCTTTGTCCACCGGATAATTGCCCTGGCTTTCTATGCAACAACGTTGTGAGACCTAACATTTCAGCCACACCAGTGACACGTTTTTTAATTTCGGCTTTCGGGTATTTAGCTAGCTTCAAGCCAAATGACATGTTCTTTTCGACATTCATATGTGGGTACAAGGCATAGTCCTGAAACACCATTGCGATGTCTCTGTCTATTGGCTCAAGGTTTGAAATATCTTTACCGTCCATCGTTATCTGGCCCGAAGTAACACTCTCAAGTCCTGCAACCATTCTTAAGGTTGTGGACTTTCCACAGCCAGAGGGACCAACAAACACTGTAAATTCGTTATCAGCCATGACCAAATCGATATCGTGAATAACCTCTAACTTTCCATATGCTTTATTAAGGCTTTTGAATGTGATTACTGGCATACGCTTTAACTCTCGTTTGGTTTACTACTTATTAAATTTTAAAAACACATCTAAAAATCAATGACCCTTTTCAGAAGTTTGCCTCATCATTAGTGAGGACTTAAAAATACTATCTACATGTCCCGTTATTGCTCTTTCAGCTGCATCAGGGTCATGCTTTTCTAGGGCTCGAAAAATTTGCTGATGCTCTCTCAAACTTCTTTCTGTAGCACGTTCTGCTTTCAATGCCATATTTCTAAACTCCAGCGCATATGAATAGATGTTCGACGCCATTTTTTCTAGCAACTCGTTTCCACCCGCCTTGTAAATAAGGCTATGAAACTCTCTGTCGGAGATTTGAAAAGCAACCGCATCGTCGAGAACTTTTTCCTGTGTTTCCATCATTACTAATAGTTTCTCTAATTCAGCGTTTGAGATATTCATTGCCGCTGACCTTAAAATTGATACCTCAACAACGCGCCTTGCTTCAACAACTGTCGGGACATCGTAGTTTTGCAATTTATCTAAGCCAGGTGCTGAGTCTCGTGCAGTCCCATCACCTGATTTCATCAATATTTTTGTTCGTCTACCACGAGCAACTTCAATAACTTTGTCACCTGAGAGTATCTGCAGCGCTCCTCTTATCGTTTCACGGCTTACGCCAAATGACTCGGACAGCTTTCTTTCAGATGGCAAAAAATCATCAGATGAAATAAGTCCTGTTGAAATCATGTAGACCAATTTATCGGCCACTTGCGATCTCAGAGTGCTGCGTTGTACGCCTCTTTCTTCGACAAATAAATTGACTGATTCAGCTAGCTTAATATTTTTCAAAACAAGAACTCACTAAATTAAAGAACAAGACTTGTAAGTATACCAACTGGTACTGCAGCACAACCAGTCGATTTGTTTTGGTAGTATAGCCATACCATTTATAGTTTTGCAAATATTTATTAAGTATTTAACAGAAATAAAGTAAAAATACTTAAGATACAGTATTTTATGTATTCATTTGGATTATCATTCACTATGATGCATAGACATTAATGGAATGTTTAATTGAAAATATAATAATTTTGGTATTTAATGCAGACCTTTAACGGTTTGATTTACTACCAGAGGCTTCTTCAGAAGCCGTCGATGGAAAATATGCAAATCAAAATAATCATTCACTTTATTAGGAGAAACCCTTGAGCGAATTAGATAATCTATTTGACCTAACAGGTAAGCGCGCACTGATTACAGGATCGACACAAGGCATTGGAAACACCTTAGCTAAGGGGCTCGCCAGTGTCGGAGCTGAAATAGTCATCAACTCCTTTAACGAGCAGGAAGTAGAAACGGTTAAATCACAGTTAATCGATCAAGGAATAACAGCCTACGGACTAGTTTTTGATGTGACAAAACGCGATGAAGTAGATAAAGCAATCAATGACTTCGAAGCAAACGTCGGGCCTATTGATATTTTGGTCAATAACGCAGGCATTCAATTACGCGCGCCTCTTGAGGACTTTGATCCAGATGACTTCGACCGATTGATGAGAACTAATGTAAATAGTGTTTTCTATGTTAGTCAATCAGTCGCAAGACATATGATTAAACGCAAAGCAGGCAAAATTATTAATATAGCTTCTGTTCAATCAGCGCTAGCAAGACCAAGCATCGCTCCTTATACAGCGTCCAAAGGAGCCGTAAGCAATCTCACAAAAGGCATGACGACAGATTGGGCGAAATACGGACTTCAGATCAATGCGCTCGCTCCAGGCTATATCGTTACACCACTAACACAGTCTTTGGTTGATGATCCAGAATTCAGCGCCTGGTTATGTAACCGCACACCAGCAAACCGATGGGGCCGCACAAAGGAACTAGTCGGTACTTGTGTGTTTTTATCAGCCAACGCTTCAAACTTTATTAATGGACAAACAATCTATGTTGATGGCGGAATCACAGCGTGTATCTAGTATGACTCCCCGCCTATTTATTGTGATGGGTGTTTCTGGTTCAGGGAAGTCGACTCTTGCCTCAATGCTTGCTGATGCCATTGACGGTAATTACCTAGATGGCGACGATTATCACCCTAAAGCAAACATTGAAAAAATGAGCAAAGGGATTGCTTTAACAGACGATGATCGTTTGCCTTGGCTTGAATTATTTGCAAAAACGATGGCGAAACAAAGCAATAAAACCATAGGTGCATGCTCATCATTAACAAAAGCCTATCGGGAACATCTAACTAAAGCGGCTGGCGAACCCATCTTGTTTATTTATCTTGATGGCAGCAAAGCATTGATTCTTGAGCGCATGTCAGCAAGAGACAACCATTTTATGCCGAGTAGCCAATTAGATAATCAACTGGAAACACTTGAAATCCCTGACGCTAGCGAACTGGCATTAACTATTGATATTGGTGGTACTAGTGAAGAAATACTTAGCGATTTACTTAACAAATTAAAGTTCTAGAGAGCAAAAACTATGCGCGCATTAGTAATACACGAAGCAAAAGACCTGCGAATCGAAGAGAGAGAAATATCTGCTCCCGTTGAAGGCCAAATAAAGATTAAGGTCGCTAGCGGAGGCATTTGCGGATCCGACCTGCACTATTACAATCACGGCGGTTTTGGCACTATCCGAGTCAAAGAGCCGATGATTCCTGGCCATGAGTTTTCAGGTTATGTCGATGCAATTGGCGAAGGCGTGGAAGGATTCTCTAAAGGTGAATTAATCGCAATATCTCCATCACGCCCCTGTGGTGATTGCGAATATTGCGATAAAGCACTTTATAACCATTGTATGAATATGCGTTTTTATGGCTCAGCAATGCCTTTCCCTCATATTCAAGGAGGATTTCAAGAAGAGTTAATCGTAAATGCTAGTCAATGTGTAAAAGCAGATGGCCTGACGCCAGGTGAAGCGGCAATGGCAGAACCCTTCTCGGTAGGTTTACATGCAGTGAAACGAGCTGGAGATATATTCGGCAAACGCGTTCTCATTACGGGTTGCGGACCTATTGGCGTATTAGCCGCCGTTGCAGCACGAAGAGCGGGTGCAGCAGAAGTTGTTATCACTGACCTTGTTTCAAATGCGCTTGAATTCGCTAAACATGCCAATGTTGATAATGCGATTAACATGCAAGAAAACCCTGAAGGGCTCGACCCTTACACAAAAAACAAAGGGACTTTCGATGTGTTATTTGAATGTACTGGCTCACCACAAGCTTTAGCGGGCGCGATACCCGCATTGGTGCCACGTGGGATTATTATGCAATTAGGTCTTGGGGGTGACATGCCTGTCCCAATGATGCAAATCACCGCTAAGGAGCTAGAAATTCGTGGAACCTTCCGTTTTCACGAAGAGTTTCCACTCGCAATAAAGCTCATGCAATCGGGTTTAGTGGACTTAAAACCTTTTATATCTCATTCCTTCCCGATTGAAGAAGCGCTTGAGGCATTTAGAATTGCATCGGACCGAAGCCAAGCAATGAAAACCCAAATTACATTTGCTGCATCTGCGTAATCCAAACATGCATTACTCATTAACACAAAACAACATCGGTAGAAAATTATGAAAATTGCGTTTCTTGGAATTGGTCTCATGGGACTACCCATGGTGAAAAACCTGGCCACCGCAGGACATGAGCTGCATTTATGGAATCGCAGCTCTGAAAAAGCAGAGGCCTTGTCCGATATAGCAACTGCGCATGCTACTCCATCAAGCGCTGTAGCAGATGCTGAAATTGTTATCAGCATGTTGGCAGATGGAGCCGTAACAACAGACGTTCTTGTTAAACATGGCGTCGTTGATGCGATGCCAGAACAAGCCTTGCTGATCGATATGGGCTCGGTAGAGCCAGAAGTCGACTTAGCAATAGCTAAGCTAGCAAAATCACAAAACAAACGTTTTTTAGACGCTCCTGTTTCTGGCGGCGTTCAAGGGGCTACTGCTGCAACACTTACAATATTAGTGGGCGGCGAAAGCTCAGACATGGAATACGCTCGACCCGTATTTGAAGCCATGGGTCGCCCTAATTTATTGGGCCCTAATGGTGCAGGTCAAACCGCTAAATTAGCCAATCAATTAATCGTAGCAATTACCATCGGTGCAGTCGCAGAGGCTTTCAAGCTAGCAGAAAGTGCAGGCTGTGATTCTGGCAAGTTACGTTCTGCTTTGATGGGCGGTTTTGCAGATAGCAAAATATTAGATTTGCATGGTGAGCGCATGGTAAATCGTAATTTTGAACCGGGTGGTCGCTCATGGTCTCAATTAAAAGATGTTAAAAATGCCCTTTCTCTTGCCGATAACTCAAAGCTCGACCTTCCTCTGGCAAATTGTATTAAAAATGGTTTCAGCAGTTTAGTTAATGATTATGACGGTGCCGACCTCGATCATTCCGCGTATTATTTGTGGCTAGAAAAAAAGGCTCAAAAAACATAGAAACATCATTTAAGTATTATTGGGATACCGTCAGTCACTGCGTGCTCGTTTTAGTGTTGATATCCAATACCTACAGCAAGGTAAAACTGAGACTGCTGTACAAGCGATGCTGCCGCCGAGTAAAACCAGCGCACAGGTGGCTAAAGATACTGCTGAAGCCATGCTTAAACGTGGACAGGGGTTGAGTGCCCTTTACTGCCTACACCCTTGATATCAACTACCACTAATTACTCTCGACCTCGAAGAGGTTATATCTGTAGCGAACTCAGTGACAGCGAAGCTACTTCATTGTATCTGGCAGGTCATAATTACCTTGATCGAGATAATGACGGCATCCCATGCGAGCCATACCCTAATCGGTATGTCCGCCCGGTTACGCCGACCAGATCTTATGGTTCAAGCTGCCATTATGTAAATGGCTACACCCGATCAAATGGCACATACGTTCGTGGTCATATTCGTTGCAGGTAATTTGCTTCCGATAAGTTAGGCAAAGAAATAATTGTATTCAGTAAGAATTGTCCTAAATCCTAGGACTAGGGACAAAATATGAAGCGCCAAGATATTGGATGACTTCTAAAACTATATTCATTACAAAAGCAAGCAGCTCTGTCAGATGAGAGGGAGCCGAGCGCTATTAGCTCACGCTTTAGAACAAGAAACGGGCATCAGCAAGTCTCAGATAAACTTGTCTATACACCGATGCTACGATGTTGGCTTAGCCAATCCCGGGGAGACCGAGACCGGGAAGATCTTATTTTTGAACGGTTGGAAGCACTAGCTTCTGCTAAACCAGCTAGTGGGAACTCATAAAGAAACGCGTTCAGCTGATTCCCTCAGCGCACTCGTTGCTTTACATCAGTAGGCACGGGTACTAAAAACAATCATTGCGTTTTTTGTTAAAAATATTGCTCAAATTGCCAACCATAACGCGTTTTCTCGTGCCATGATTCTTGCATAATCTTATTTATGTGAGGAATGTTAGTATGAGTCTACAGCCCAATAAAAATGTCTTCATTACCTGTGCCGTGACTGGCTCAGGTGCTTCCACAGACCGCTCTGACAAGGTCCCAGTCACACCGCGGCAAATTGCCGATAGTTGCATTGAAGCGGCTCAGGCGGGTGCGGCCGTAGTACATATCCACGTACGCGACCCTGAAACTAAAGCAGGCTCGCGTGACCCCGCTTTATATTCTGAAGTAGTTGATCATATTCGTGATTCAGGCGTGGATATGGTAATCAATCTAACTGCGGGTATGGGCGGCGATCTGACGCTGGGCAGCACCGAAAACCCACTTCCTCCTGCTGTGGAAGGTACTGATATGGTGGGCGCGACAGAGCGCCTCGCACATGTCAAACAAATCCTTCCTGAAATTTGTACCTTAGATTGCGGCACCATGAATTTTGGTGAAGCCGATTACATCATGACCAATAGCCCTGGGATGCTAAAAGACATGGCTGCGCAGATTCAAGCAATGGGCGTGCGTCCTGAAATTGAAGCTTTTGATACAGGCCATGTACTGTTGGCGAAGTGGTTGCAAGATCAAGGCTTGATCGATAATCCAACGATGATTCAGCTGTGCATGGGGATTCCTTGGGGCGCGCCAGATGATATGACAACTTTCCAGGCTATGGTAAATGCAGTGCCAGATGACTGGACATTCTCAGCCTTCTCAATCGGTCGCAACCAGCTGCCATATGTCCCGATGGCGATTAATGCTGGCGGTAATGTCAGAGTTGGATTGGAAGATAATATCTGGTTGAGCAAA
>Ga0209828_1001716_pt1 | contig 19377 bp, 12 predicted proteins | sample MaitaG_FD_187429 | JGI IMG/M metagenome (GOLD analysis project Ga0209828, IMG submission 187429) | Marine algal microbial communities from Maine, USA - Maine_Asex2 metaG (SPAdes) (version 2) | ecosystem: Host-associated > Algae > Red algae > Unclassified | place: Maine, USA | collected 2015-01-05 | reverse complement strand
ATTGTACTTCTCGGGATCGCGGGTGGCGAACACCAGCGCGAGAATGTAGTCCTTCACTTTGTCGTCGATGTAAATTTGGTCGACGATCGAACGGGCGCGGGTGACGGCTTCGATGTCGACCAGCGGACGCGGTTCGATTTTCACGCTGGTGAAGGCCATGGTCTCGAGGATCTTCCGCTCCTCTTCAATGGTCGGATAGTCGACCTTGAGTTTGAGCATGAAGCGGTCGACCTGCGCCTCGGGAAGCGGGTAGGTGCCTTCTTGCTCGACCGGGTTCTCGGTGGCCAGAACCAGGAAGGGGTACGGCAACTTGAAGGTCTGGTCACCGATCGTGACCTGGCGTTCCTGCATCGCCTCGAGCAATGCGGACTGCACCTTGGCGGGCGCGCGGTTGATCTCGTCGGCGAGGATAATGTTGGAGAAGATCGGACCCGTCTTGGTTTCGAAGGTCCCTTCCTTCGGATTGTAGACCAGCGTGCCGACCACGTCGGCGGGCAGCAAGTCGGGGGTGAACTGGATCCGTGAGAAGCCGGTCTTAAGAATAGTGGCGAGGGTTTTGACGGACAGCGTTTTGGCCAGTCCGGGAACCCCTTCGAGGAGAAGGTGACCGTTGGCGAGCAGGCCGAGGATCAAGCGGTCGACCAGGTATTCCTGACCGACCACGACCCGGCCCATCTCGTAGCGGATGTCGGTGATGAACGCGCTCTCTTGCTGAACGCGGCGCGCGATTTCGTCCACACTGGGCGCGCTTTGGATGGATTCACTCATGATAATATATAAAGGTGGCTGCTATAGGATGCTAGACGCACTCAGGTGCGGAAAGACTGTTAGCGGATGACGTCCGTTACGGCTGTTACAAAAAATTGCGAATCTGGGAGTCTATCTACTATGAAGATTGGTGGTTGCTGTTAATCTGTCGAAGCGCTTCGTAAGCGGCGATGGCCACAGAGGATGCCAGGTTGAGGGAGCGGACATGGTCAGGCCGGATGGGAATTCCGACTACACGTTCGGGCCAGGTATCGAGAATCTCGTCGGCCAGCCCGCTTGTCTCGCTCCCAAACACCAGCATATCCCCTGCTGCGAACGTTTGATCGTAGAAGCTTGTCTTTGCTGCTGTGCTGAACAGAAAAAATCGGGGCGGGTCGAGAGTTTTCAACAGGTTATTAAAAGAAGGGTGGGTGCTCAGATCGACCGAATCCCAGTAATCCAGCCCCGCCCGCTTGACCGCTCGGTCGGAGATGTCGAATCCCAATGGTTCCACCAGATGCAGAGAACACCCAGTGGCGGCGCAAAGACGAGCGATATTACCGGTATTAGGCGGAATCTGGGGTTCGACCAAAGCGATCCGCACCGCCGGCGTAGGCCAGACGAATGGCAGCTCGGATCGGCGGACATGGGAACCTTTCATCGCCAATCAACTAATCCTCCTCGGCTTCAAATCAACGAAAAGCACGGCGAAGATCCAAGTGCCACGCCGAAGCTGTTGCGTGACAAGTCGTTACCAAGGAAATTCGGCTTCGAGGAAAATCTACACGCTTCATGAGTTGACATGCCAAAGATTTTCCCTACGTGGAAACTTCCCCAGTGGGGGATTAGCTCAGTTGGGAGAGCGCTTGCATGGCATGCAAGAGGTCGTGGGTTCGAATCCCATATCCTCCACCACTTTTCTTCCCCTCTTGCAGGATAGGCAGGTCCGAACTTGGATCCCCACTCCCTCCCCTTGCGACACGTCGCTCTGTGCCAGGAAGTGTTGTTTGCGAGGAAGGAAACCAATTATCGCCGCGAACGGCAGATCTAAACCGATCATCGACGGGACCCTGGGCCGACCTTCGCATTTTTCTGAAAAACAAAGATTTTTCACACTTTTTTGCACCTCTCTCCGTTCGTTGAAAAAAGCGGGTTCGGAGTCAATAATGGGGAGGGCCAGCTCGTTGATCCAAAATGTTCATACGGTCACGTGCGTCAGCAGCACCTTGTAGGAGAATTTGGTAAAGGGCGCAGGTTATCAACAGGATACGTCTTTTGAGCTCTTGCGCAGAATGCGTCATTAGATGAAAATCCCACAGGGAAATCCATTGACATCTTGACGTAAAGTGGGGGATAATGGGCTGTTGCTAAAATTAACATATACGACCGTTCGAAAAGGGAAACTCGTGAGCACGACCAAAAGAGATATGGTGATGAAAATCGCCGACGAAACGGGTCTGATACAACAGGATGTCTATAAAGTCATCCAAAAGACCCTCGACCACATTATGGACAGCCTCTCCCGAGGCGAGAATGTGGAACTGCGTAACTTCGGTGTCTTCGAAGTACGCGAACGCAAACAACGCATCGGCCGCAATCCAAACAAGCCGGAAGTCGTTGTCACTATCCCCACACGCAATGTGGTGAAGTTCAAACCTGGTAAGGTCATGAAGGAGAAAGTCTCCAAAGGGCCGAAAAGCATTCCGTACGATCCGAAGGATTTCGATCCCGAACCAATCAATTCGGTCACCTCCGCGACAGCGGAATAAGCGAGCTGGCGGCTGGTCCGCGATCATCGATAACCAACCAAAGGGGGGCCAATTGTTGCAACCGGCGACAATTGGCGCGGACCTCTGCGCTTCCATCAATCTGCTGCGTGTGAGTCCGGCAAAGAATTTTCGAACTGAGCCTCGCTACCCCGGTCCAATCCACTTGCGAACTAAGGGGATCCTGCGTATCTTCGTGATTCATATAATAACCCACAACATCATCATAGGAGACATTATGTCTGTCGCACGTGTAACTGAAATCATCTGTTCCTCCCCAAAAAGCTTCGAAGACGCCATCAAAGACGGCATCGAACGAGCCACCAAAACTCTCGAAAATGTCAAAGGCGCCTGGGTGAAAGACCAGTCCGTCTCGATCGACAAGAAGGGCAAAGTCGAGGCGTTCCGCGTCACCATGAAAGTGACCTTCGTTCTGCGCGACTAATGTAGCGCAGCGTATTGAAGCGCAGCTGCACAAGCGTAGCACTTCAAAGACGTCAAGGCTCGGTCTGCCACATGCAGCACCGAGTCTTTTTTCGTTCTCTGCTTGCGGGGGCGAGCCCTAAACCCAGATCGACCATGTATACCGCTAGACCCTTTTCGCCGACCGCGGCAGAGTACCAAGCCAGCGCCGACGTCCATAGTGCGGATTGGCCGGACGACCCTGCCACCGCATCCATCTGACAAGGTGCGTTTACCAATTGTCTTTTGCACCGACAAAGCGCAGGAACCGAGCATGCTGGGCCCCGAACTTGGAAACTGGATCTCCCGGGCCCCGACGGTAGCGGCCCTCGCCATCGCGGGTCTGCTGCTCGGCCTGCTCTGGGTTTTCTCCGGACCTCTGGCCCGGTACCGGTTCGATTTTCCCGGCGTGCCGAATTGGATCTCCGTCCTGCTTCGCCACCTGCTCCGACTCGTCATCGGTACCGCCTGCCTGTGGTGTTGCCTGCGTGTGCTGTCGCAGCTGGTGGTGTTCGGGACCGACTGGCCGCTCCTGCTCTGGGCCGCCATCGGCGCGGCCGCCACCGAACTCATCGTCTGGCTGTTCGCACTCGAGGCGGGCAGCGTGGCCGCGCCGCTCGCACGTCGCTTGTTGTGCCTTCGACTCGGCGCGCTCGGCCTCGTGCTGCTGGTCCTGCTCGAACCCCTCTGGGCCATCCACGGCGAACGCCGCGTCGACAAGACCGTCGTGATCCTGGTCGACGACAGCGAGTCCATGCACTTGCAGGACGACGGCTGGAGTCAAAGCGAGCAACTCGATATCGCTCGCCTGTTCAACCCAGGCAGCGTCGCCGGACGCCCGCCGCAAGCAGCCGGCCTGCGCCAGCTTGAACAGGCCCGGTCCGGAATCGCCGCCGCGCTCGCCGGGGCGGACGCGGTCGACACCCGCCACTGGATCCGCGAACTCGCCGAAAACAGCCTGCTCTCCGAACAAGACCGCGCCGCTGCCCGACGAGCACTCGCTTCCGGTTCCTCCGAACCCGCCGCCTCGACCACCGACCTACTGCGCCGCCTCGACCAACGGCTGGAGTCCTTGCCAGCCGAGGTGGAACAAGCCGACAGCGCCTGGCTGGCCCAAGGCAGCGTCGGCGGAACGCGGCGCGAGCGGATCGAAAAACTCGCCGCGCGCACCCGTTCGGAAATTGCCCGTCGCGTCCTGTTCCACGGCAAACGCCCGCTGCTACGACAGTTGGAGGATACCTACAATGTCGAAGCCTTCTCGGTCGCTGTCGCTCCGCGCAGACTCGATGTCGACGCGCTGGGTTCGGGACGGCTGGCCATGGGCCAAGAACGCGATGCGGAACAAGGCGAGGAACCCAAACCGACACGGGAGGACACAGCAGCCGCGCTGGAACCCGCCGATCGCGGCGGCACCGATCTCACCGCCGCGCTGCGTCAAGTGCTGCGCACCGTCCCGCCCGAACAACTCGGCGGGGTCCTCCTGCTCAGTGACGGACGGCACAACGGCGCCGATGCGGTCGAACTGCCGGGGGCCCAGTTCGCCGGACGCGGCATCCCGATCCACAGCGTGCTGCTCGGCACCAAACTCGGCCTGCGCGACGCCTCGGTGGCACGGCTCGAATCGCCCGAAACCGTATTCCTCGGCGAGGAGATGGTGGTCCAAGCCGAACTCAGTTTCTCCGGCTTGCGCGGCGAATCCGCCAAGGTCGAACTGCTACTCGAAGACACCGTGGTCGACCAACGAGTACTCCCGGTTGCCGACCAACGCGAACGCCAAAACATCACCTTCGCCCACAAGGCCGACACCGAAGGCGTCATCGAATACACGCTGCGCATTGTCGAACTCGACGGCGAACGATTCGCCAGCAACAACGAACGTTTGTTCGAAGTGGCAGTCAGCGACGACCGCACCAACGTCCTGCTGGTCGACGCCAAACCTCGCTGGGAGTTCCGCTACCTGCGCAACCTGTTCTACGGCCGCGACGCCGCCATCCATTTTCAATACGTCCTGCTCGATCCCGACCACATCACCGGACAGGCCAAGACGCGTCCGGTGTTCGCCTCCGCCGAACGCGAATACGGCGACGCCGAAGCGACCGCGCTGCCGGAGACGCGCGCGGACTGGCTGAAGTTCGACGCGATCATTCTCGGCGACGTCCCGCCAAGCGCCCTCGACCAAAACACCATCGACACGATCCACCACGCCGTGACCAAACGCGGCGCGATGCTGGTCGTCTCCTGCGGCCAAAATCACATGCCGCACGCCCACAGCTCGGACGCGTTCCGCGAACTCCTGCCGGTGCGCATCACCGACGGCCTACGCACCGCCACCGCCCCCGAACCTGGCTTCCGCCTCACCCTCACCACCGTCGGTCGCGCCCACCCGATCATGCAGCAGTCCGAAGTCGCCGCCGAGAACGAACGCATCTGGGCCAAACAGCCGCCCTTCTTCTGGCGCCATCCCTCCTTGCAAGCCGAAGCCGACGCGGAAATCCTCGCCTACGCCGAACGCGCCGATCCGATGAACGGCCGCCTGCTCGATCCCTCGCTCAACGGTAACGACATCAACATGAAGCAACTGCGTCGGGCCCGGCAACTGGTCCGGCCGCTGGTGGTCACGCGGCGCACCGGACGCGGCAACGTGGTCGTGGTCACCACCGACCAAACCTGGCGCCTGCGGCACAAAGCGGGCGACATCTACCACCACAAGTTCTGGGGCCAGCTACTACAATGGGGCGCGGGCGAGCGGCTGCGCGCCGGCAACGACAAGGTTCGACTCGGCACCGACAAGCTCGTCTATACCCCCGAGGAGTCGGTGACCGTCACCGCCAGAATCATCGACGAGGCCCTGATGCCGTCCGTCGACGATGTGCTGGAAGTGCGCATCGCGCTCGAAGGCAAACCGAAGGCATTCCGCAAACAGCAGATGAAGTTCCGCGAGAATTCCGCCGGCATGTTCGAGGCCATCCTGCCGCCGCTCGGCCAGAACGGCCGCTACCGCGTCACCCTGCCGACCAAAGACAACGGCGAGCCGATCGAGACCACGATCACCGTCGCCGGCGGTCAAATGTCGGTCGAACTCTCCGAGCTCTCCGCCGATCCCGCCACCCTGCAACGGCTGGCCGACCTGAGCGGCGGCCGTGTGTTCGGCCCCGACGACGCGCTCGAAGCCTCCGAACTGTTCGGCGAGTCGCGCGAGATTATTCCCGAACGCCGCGACATCACCCTATGGGATCGCTGGCCGGTGTTTCTGGCGTTCCTCGCGCTGGTCGGCACCGAGTGGATTTCGCGCCGGCGCGCGTCGCTGCCGTAGCCCGATGCGTCGTTAAGAAGCGTAAGCCGTTCGCAACAGCGAATGTAGTACCGTGCTTCCAGCCGGTATCGCAACAACCGTGCTTCCAGCCGGTTGGGGTTAGCGCAGAGGAAAGAGAAGGACATCTTCGACAAGCTAACTAAAAAGAACCTCTTGAATCAGTTGAGGGTGATTAAAGTGGGAGGCCGGACCCGCCCGGGCGACTATCCGAAATGCGCAAGGCACGCGCTTCGCAAACCCGGGTGGCCTTCATGGTGTTCGGCGAATGACCCGCATCCATAAGGCCCCCGTGGACTACTCCTCCTTGGACTCGTCCAAAGCCTCCGCGAACGCTTTGCCAATCAAGGCCATCACCTTACCCGAACCCTTGTAATGGTAATCGGCATTGGTGATGCCTTTGAGCAGTTCGTGATCGCGCGCGGTGAGTAGTTCGGCGCTGAAGGCTTCGACCTTCGCCTTTTGCTCTGCCGAACTGAGCGTGCCCTCGTTCTTCAATTGTTTTGCGAACGCGTTCACCTTGCCCCGCTTGATCGCGACCTCGTCCAGTTCGGGATCCCAGCAGTTCTCGGTGAGCACTACGTTGACGTTGCCTTTGAACTCGGGGAGCAAGCTCGGCGCGGCCATCGCGTCACGGAAGTTTTGGTGCACCGAGGCGTAGCGTTTCTTTGCTTCATCATAGTCTGCCACCGGACCGCCGGCGCCCATCACGCCAATCACGAACGGCATCTTCGGCGCGTCGAAATCTTTGCGCACGTCGCGAATGAAATGGCCGAGCACCTCGCTGTAGGCATCGTAGCCGCCCGGCTGTTCGCGGGTCGGATAGACGCCGCGGTTGACCATGTCATTCCAGCCCTGGAACCAGACAAAGCCGGCGAGTTCGTAACCGGCCGCTGCGTCGTAGTCGGGGTACACGCGTTTGATGTCGGCGAGCACCTTCTTCACGTGATCGCGCATGAGCCGGTAGTAGTGGCCGGTCTTTTTCGCGTTCTCGGCCTTGACCGCGTCGAGGTCCTTGCCCTGCTTTTTGATCTGTTCGATTTGGCTCTCGCTGAGCTGGTACGGCCCGGCACTGGGCGGACGGAAATCCTGATAGATCGACTTGCCGCCCCATGCGGTCTTGATGATCAGGATTGGTTCGCCGACGCGCTTTTGGGTGTAGATGCCAAAGGTGAACTCGGGGCCAATCTTCTCGCCGGCCACTTTCGGGTCCGGACGCGAACCAAACCCAGCCGTCAACTTGCCAGTCCCCTCTTCGCCATCGCCGCGTCCGGTGAGATAGGACACCCAGACGTCTTCGCACACGCGCGGGCTGCCGTCTTCGTTGCGCATCTCCTTCAAGATTGGCGCCGTCTTCGGGTCCATGCCGATATGATCGAACGAGGAGATCTTGGCGTGACCCTCCATGTTGGACTGGCCGGCCAAGATATAAACCTTGAGCGGTTCAGCGGCGAACGAAGGCGCGGCCAGTACGATGCAGAAAATGAAAAAGGAGAGGGTTCGCGTGAGAGCAGTTTGGAGGTCGTTCACAGGGGCCTTTGGGTGCGGTTCGGGGTTCGGGTTAAATACGGGCTAGCGCGCCCGCTTTCGACTCCACTCCCTCGCTCCAAGCGCCAATTTTGTGGGTCAAAATCGCGGCCCAAACCAGAGTGGTCTTGTCCCACCCGCTAGCCGGTCACACAATTAATACATGCACATGGGCCAAGCCATCGACCCAAGACCTTTCGACGCGCTCTACCACGGGCGGATGCGGGCGCATGGTTTCGAACCGCTCAACGTGCTCGGTCACGGCTCGCACTGCATCGCCTACCGCGCCCGCTATCTTGGCGGCTACGCCAGTTGCAAAATTCCGATGTTCGACGGCGACCCGCGCACCGACCCGAGCGTGCCGTTTTTTAAACGGGTCGACCATCTGCTCAACGAGGAATTTGTTCTCAACCGCGCGCAGGGCGCTCTCGGCATCGCGGGGCATGTCACCTTGGAACGCCGGTTCGACGTGCCCGCAAGCGCCCTGGTAAATCTGGTCCGCCACCGCACGCTTCGGCGTACCCCACATATTTTGTTCGCGATGGAATTCATCGAAGGCCGCCCGCTGAATTACGGCGAAGAAATTGTCGATCAACAGGCCCGCGAGATGCTCCGCATCTGCGTTGAATCCCTGCACGCCCACGGCTTCGCCAACCTCGATCTGAAACCGGAAAATATCATCCTTCCTGATGACGGCGGCGCGTATCTGATCGACCTCGGCTACGCCTGCCACGCGGACCGAACCGACCCGGTCTTTTTCAAAAGCCGACGCAACCGCGATCTCGCAATCTTGGATCGCTTGTTGTCTAACCGCTGCTGAGAGGGGGCCGAAAGGCCCTCGCGAATATTCGGCACAGCCTCCAAGGATCGTGCATCGTCTTGTCGATAGAATGATTCCCAGAGTGCTCAGGGTGTCACCGCTACGCGGCTACTCTTCTGACGTTCACGCACCCCGGCCTTGCCCTACGGGCGGCAGCCGGGGCTATTCAGGGTGCCACCGCTACGCGGCTCCTTTCAGGCTAACCGACCGCAAGGTGCCCGCCGCCGTTTTCATTCAATGACGTGACCGACAGCAGGCCAATGCTTTGACACGATTTGCTGAACAATCAAATTCGAAGGTCATCGGACCGACGTCGAGCCAAACAACGCGATCCCCGAACAGGGCTCATTCCTTTGCCCTAAATTCTTTTGCCTCCGCGCAGCGGCCAACACGCACAGACACACAAACATCCGCGAAGCCGAGCCCGAACTCAACCCAGTTCGTCGGTCGCCACATGATAATGCGGATCTTCGGAGATATTCGCCTCGACCAAGTCACCGGCTTTGCCGAGGAGTTGCTGGCATTCTTCACTGAGGTGGCGGAGATGCAGGCGCTTGCCTTGTTTGGTATAGCGTTCGGCGAGATTGTTGATCGCCTCCAATCCGGACTGGTCGTGCACGCGGGTGTAGTAAAAATCGATAACCACGTCGTCGGGATCGTTGGCCGGATCGAACAATTTGCGGAACGAGGCGACCGAGGCGAAGAACAGCGGCCCGTGCAATTGATAGATGCGGCTGCCGTACTCGTTGAGATGGTCCTTGGCGATCAACTGGGTCGACTTCTTCCAAGCGAAGACCAAGGCTGAGATGATCACGCCGAGAATCACCGCCGTGGCCAAGTCGTGCATCAAGACGGTGTAGGCGGCGACGAAGATCATCACAAACACGTCCGAACGCGGTACCTTGTGCCACGTGTTCAGCGTCGTCCATTCGAAGGTGCCGATCACCACCATGAACATCACACCAACGAGGGCCGCCATCGGAATCATCTCGGTCAGCGGCGCGAGAATCAAAATAAACAACAACAGGCAGACCGCCGCGGTGATGCCCGAGAGACGGCCTTTGCCGCCAGACTTCACGTTGATCAACGACTGGCCGATCATGGCACAGCCGCCCATGCCGCCAAAAAGTCCGCAGACCACGTTGGCCACGCCTTGGCCGACGCATTCACGGTTGCCGCGGCCGCGCGTCTCGGTGATCTCGTCAATCAAGGTCAGGGTCATCAGCGACTCGATCAAGCCGACGCCGCACAGAATCAAACTGAACGGCAAGATGATCCACAGGGTGGCGAGATTCATCGGCGGCAACTTATCCACGTACAGTTTGTCGAGGAAGAAGGGCTTGGGCAGTCCGCCTTTGAGCGAGACCGAACTTGGATCGACGCTGGCGATCGCCGCGGTGACCTGCTCGCCGGGCAGCGCGGCGATGGCATCCTGCATCGCATGCGGATCAAGCACGACCGTCTCGGAAAGATCGACGCCGGCGCCCTTGAGATCGGCGTCGCGCAGCAGCGCAGCAGCTTGGAGGTTTCGCTCGCGCGCCGTGTCCGAGGCCAGCTTGGTCACGGCGGCGGACTGCTTGCCACTGGTCAGCATGTCCTTCACGGTGGCGACCATCCGGCCATTTTCGGTCGGTATGAGATTCAGACCCAGCGAGAGCAAGGTGACCACCACGATCGCGACCAAGGTCGAAGGCACGGCGCGGGTGAGTTTGGGCAGGAGGAAAATGATGGCCATGGTCAACAGGATCAAGGCGATCATCAGACCGAGTTGCAGCGGCGGCAGAAACTCCATCGAGCCGGAGGCGCCGAGGGTTTTGAAACTACCGAGCTGGGCCAGACCGATGACGATGGCGAGTCCGTTGACAAAACCGAGCATCACCGGATGCGGAACAATGCGGATGAGCTTGCCGGCACGCAGCAAGCCAATGGCAATTTGCAAAATGCCGCAGAGGATCACCGCCGGAAACAAATACGCCACGCCATGCGTCGCCACCAAAGCGACCACGACCACGGCCATCGCCCCGGTCGCACCCGAGATCATGCCCGGACGACCGCCGAAAATCGCAGTCAGCAAACCGAGGAAAAACGCGGAATAGAGGCCAATGACCGGATCCACACCCGCCACAAACGCGAACGCGATCGCTTCCGGCACCAACGCCAGCGCCACCGTCACGCCTGACAGCAGGTCGGCCTTGGGCGAACGCGGCAGACGCGAACGCAGACCGATCCACGGCGTGCGCTGCTCGGTGGCAAACGGGTTCTTCGGGCGGAAATCCTCGGATTCGGGGGAGTTTTTCGGCGCGTCGGCCAATTGGGTGCTCATGCAAAAAGGGGAAGGTAATAGGGGAAAAAGTCGGGGTAGGTAGGTTCGATTTCGCCCAGAGTCAACGCGCGATGCAACTTTAGTGTAATTAATCGGCAAGATACCGACAAATTTGTGCAGCCGAGGCGCTTCCAGAAACTGGAATCGCAGGCGAAAGGATTTCGCTGCAAGCCCGAAACTTGCAAGCGCATGCTTTTTCAAATAACCGTTTGGAATAATCGTTTGGACCTTTAAGCCAGCCCTCTCATGAAAAAGAACGTCAAACTTGAACTGGTGAACTGCGCGCGTTCGGTCTTCGCCGAAGACGGCTATCGCGGGGCGACGCTGGCCAAGATCAGCGAACGCGCCGGCGCCAACATCGCCGCCGTCAACTACCACTTCGGCGGCAAGGAGAAGCTTTTCCGTGAAGTCCTGCGCAACGCCTTCGCGATCGCCGACCAGACCTATCCGATCCGTGGCGGCGACACGCCGGAGCTACGTTTGAAAACTTTCATCGGCGCCTTCGTCCGCCGCACCTATGACCCCGGACCCGCCGGCGACTTCAACCGCATCATGGGGCGGACTGTGAACGACGCCGGGGTGCCGATGGATGTCGTCATGGAGGAAGTGCAACTGCTCGGGATCAACGAACTCGAAGACATCGTGCACAACATTATTTACGACTCGGCCGACGACTCGGTGGGCGAACAGACCGCGGACCTGCGCGCCTGTGTTGCGCACGTGTTGGGGACCTGCACCTTTCTTGTCCACCACCAGCAAGCCACCACGCCTTACTTTCTTCCGAATGGCACCGACGAAGCGCATCTTGCGCCGCTGATCGAACGCCTGCACCGCTTCGCGCTCGGTGGCCTGCAAGCCGTGAAAGGAGAACCCGCATGAGTTCGGATTCCCATCTGCCGCCCGAGAGTACGCGCCCGCAAGCAACCCGCCCTCGGTCCGCCAGTCGGTCCGCCGGTCTGCTGTCCGGCCTGCTCTCCTTCCTGATCGGTTCGGCCAAAGTCCTGCTGCCGCTGCTGCTGTTGGTCGGCGGTTTCTTTATCGCCAAAACCTTCATCGCCAACCGCCCGCCACCAAAAATTGTCGCCCCCGAGGAACTCGTGCCGACGGTGGATGTCATCACCTCCGCGCCAAGCTTCGAACAAATTATCGTCGATGCCGAGGGCTTGGTCGAACCGCTCTGGCAAGCCGGCTTGTCCGCCCAAGTTGCCGGCCAAGTTCTGGATGTCTCGGCCGCGTTCCAAGCCGGTCGCCATGTCAGCAAAGGCGAAGTGTTGGTCTCGATCGAACGCGTTCAATACGCGGCCAATGTCGCCCGCGCCAAAGCCGCCGTCGCCACCGCCCGCCGCGTGGTCGCCGAAGAACTCGCGCTCGGTGGGCAAGGCCTGAAAGAATGGATCCGCAGCGGCCGCCACCCCGAAGACGTCGGCGAACTGACCATTCGCAAACCGCAGATCGACGCGGCCGAAGCCGACCTCGCCTCCGCCGAGGCGAACCTGCAAACCGCGGCCCTCGATCTCGAACGCACGCTGGTCCGCGCACCTTTTGACGGCGTGGTCGAGTCGCGTTCGGTCAGTCCGGGCGACGTGGTTTCGTTGGGCCGCTCGCTCGGCAGCCTGCTCGGCTCGGACGTGTTCGAAGCGCGGCTCACGTTGTCGCCGAGCGACGCCGCGCTCCTGCCCCTGCCCTCCCCCGGCGCGCCACAGGCCGGCCAAGCCGCCGCCGAACCGCTGCGCATCGAACTCACTTCCAGCTCCTTTCCCGGACGTAGCTGGGTCGGCGAGATCACCCGGACCGAAGCGCGGATCGACCCGCAAAACCGACTCGTCACCTGCGTCGCCGAAGTGAAGAACCCGCTGGCAAACCCCGACAATCTACTGCCCGCTGGCGCATTCGTGACCGCGTCCATTCCCGGACGCATGCTCACCGGGGTGCAACTTGTGCCCGAGTCGGCCGTGTTCGAAAACCGCTTCGTCTGGGTGGTCGAAACCGGCACCGACGCCGAGGGTGAAAGAGCAACGATGCTGACCCGCGAGGACGTGCGCCGCGAATTCACCCGGGACGGCAAGTCCTGCGTCCGCTTTGCCCGCCGCCCGCTCGAATCACGCCAAGTCGTGGTACAACCCCTGCCGAGTTATCAGTCGGGCATGAAAGTCATGCCCCGTGACAACGCCGAGAACGCCAACAAAGCCGCGACGACCAAGCCGGTCGATGCCAGCGGAGCGCTCGGCCTGTGAACCGACGCGGCGGACATAATCCCCCGGGCTTGAGCAACGGTCTGATTCGTTGGTTCGCGGCAAACCCGGTCGTGGCGAATTTGCTGATGTTCGCCCTGCTCGGCCTCGGCATCTACTCCGTTCTGACGATCCGCAAAGAGGCCTTCCCGCCGTTCGCCGCCGAGAGCGTGTCGGTGCTCGTGCCGTTCCGCGGCGGCACGCCCGAGGACGTCGAACGCGGCGTCTCCATCAAAATCGAGGAGTCGCTGGAGAGCGTCGAGGGCATCGAACAAATCCGTTCGATCAGCACCGAGAACGCCGCCGAAGTGATCGTCGAAGTCGCCGATGGCCACTCGCTGCAGAAGTTGCTCGACGACGTCAAAATCCAAGTCGATGCAATCCCCTCGTTCCCCGAACAAGCCGAAAAACCGGTGGTCACCGAACGCCCCGATTATCAGACCGTGCTGTGGGTCGATGTGCATGGCAGCGCCAGCGAAACCGTGCTCAAGGAAACCGCGCGCGAACTCAAAGACAAGCTGCTCGCCCAGGACAACATCAGCCGGGTGATCACCTATGGCGCGCGCGAATACGAAATGTCGATCGAGGTTTCCGAGGCCCGCATGCGCGCCTACGGACTAACCTTCGACGAAGTCGCGCAGGCCGTCAGCAGCGAGTCGATCGATCTCGCGGGCGGAGTCGTTCGGAGTCAAGCGGGCGAAATTTCCCTGCGCGTTCGCAATCAAGGCTACACCGCCGCAGACTTCGCCGCGATCCCCCTGCGCACCCCCGCCGCCGGCGGACGGATCACCCTCGGGCAAGTCGCGCAAATCCGCGACGGCTTCGTCGACCAAGAGGTGCTCGGCAACTTCGACGGCATCCCGACGGTCAGCCTGCAAATTCTCAACAAAGGCGACGACGACATCATCAAGGGCAGTAAAAAAGCGCGCGAGATTGTCTACGGCACGACCCTCACCGGCTTCGACCGCTTGCGCGGTCGGTTTCTCCCGCCGAAAAAAATGACGCCCCCTTTTGCCACGCCCGCCGGCGTGACCGTCACCGCCTGGGCCGACAGTTCGGAAACCATCCGCGACCGCCTCCGCCTGCTCTACCGAAACGGCGGCCAAGGCATCTTGTTGGTGCTCATTGCGCTGGCGCTGTTCCTCAACATCCGACTCGCGCTCTGGGTCGCGCTCGGCATTCCCATCTCGCTGGCCGGCGCCTTGTTCGTCATGCCCGGGGTGAGCATGACGCTGAACGAACTGACCTCGTTCTCGTTGATCATCGTGCTCGGCATCATCGTCGACGACGCCATTGTCATCGGCGAAAGCATTTTCCGCGAGAAGCGCATGGCGCACGAGGCCGCCGGTCGTGGCGAGAAGGTGGGGTCAGACCTTGATATTGCCGAACGCGGCACGGTGCGGGTGCTCGTCCCCGCCCTGTTCGGCGTGCTCACCACCGTCGCCGCCTTCTACCCGCTCAGCCAGGTGAGTGGCCGCATGGGCCAGGCCTTCGGTAAAATCGCGATTGTGGTGATGCTCTGCCTGTTGTTCTCGATCGTCGAATCGAAACTCATCCTGCCGGCCCACCTCACCCACGTGAATGTGAACCGCAAACCCAGCAACCCGATCTCCCGCCTCTGGGCGCGTTTTCAAGGGGGCATCGACCTCGCATTGCAATGGGTAGTGCGACGCATCTACGCGCCGCTGCTCGCACGGCTCATGCCGTGGCGCTACAGCGTGCTCGCGCTGGCGATGGCTCTGCTGCTGGTCAGCGTCGGCATGGTCGGCGGCGGCATCATCCGCCGGGTGTTCTTTCCGGACATCATGATGGACGTGGTCACCGCGAACATCGAAATGGAGCAAGGCCTGCCGGTCACCCGCCTCCATGATGTCGCCCGCGAGGTCGAAGCCTCGCTCCGAAAACTCGGCGATGACATCGAAAACGAAACCGGCGACAAGATCATCAAACACATTCAGATTCAGGCCAACAGCAACACCAAAGCTGACATTGTCGCCGAGATGACGCCCGGGGGCAGCCGCCAAACCGCCACCAGCGAGGTAAAGAACCGTTGGCGCAAACATTCCGGTCACTTCGCCGGAACCAAGTCGGTCCGTTTCGGCGGTGGCGCCGGACCGCCGGGCGACGCCTACCGGGTCCGGTTGATTAGTTCGGAGCTGGACGCCTTGCGCGCCGCCGCCAGCGACATGAAAACGGTCTCCGCCAAAATCAACGGCGTCTACGACATTCAGGATTCGTTCGACGCGGGCAAGCCCGAGATCGGCATCGAACTCACCCCGCTCGGCGAAGCCGCCGGCATCGACCGGCGCACCCTGGCCAACGAGGTGCGCAACGCCTTCTTCGGACGCGAAGCCCAACGGGTTCAACGCGGACGCGACGAAGTCAAGGTGATGGTTCGCTATCCGATCAAGGACCGGGCCAAACTCGAAAATCTGCGACGCATGCGCGTTCGTGGCGCCGAGGGTCAGACCTTGCCTTTTGATGTCGTCGCCAAACTAACTTACCAGGAAGGCCTCGCGCGGATCGAACGCGTCGACAACACCCGCGTAGTCGAAGTGAGTGGCGAACTCGACAAGTCGGTGACCAGTAGCGAGGAATCGATCGCGGTGCTGAAGGACAAATATCTGACCGCGTTCGAGGAACGCCACCCGGACGTACGGGTGAGCTTTGAGGGCGAAGCCGAACAACAGAAAAAGTCGCTCAACTCGCTGGGCAAAGGCTTTCTGCTATCGATGATCCTGATCTACATCCTGCTCGCGATCCCGCTGAAGTCCTACTTCAAGCCGTTCATCGTCATGGCGGTGATCCCGTTCGGCATTTTCGGCGCGCTGATGGGCCACTGGATCACCGGGGTCGAGGTCAGCATCCTGAGCATGTTCGGCATCGTCGCCTTAAGCGGGGTGGTGGTTAACGACAGCCTGGTGTTCCTCTGCGCCGTGGACGCGCAACGCGCCGAAGGCCGCGGCCTGCGCGAATCGATCGTCGCCGCCGGTCAAATCCGCTTCCGCGCGATCCTGCTCACCTCGGTCACCACTTTCCTCGGCTTACTGCCCTTGCTCACCGAAACCTCGGTGCAGGCACAGTTCCTGATTCCAATGGCCGTCTCGCTGGCCTTCGGCATTTTGTTCGCGACCCCGGTCACCCTGATTCTGCTGCCGATGATCTACCTGATCGCGAACGATATTTTGCGCGGGTTGCTGGACGTGGAATATGCGCCGATCGAAGGAGCCCCGGCAAGAGACGAGACAGTCACGGCAAGTGCTCACGTGTAGCATGGATTTTTATGGGACAGACCGTCTGCCGTGTCGGTGGGCTGGGTTTTCAACCCGGCGTGAATCTCAAACGCGGCCAAGGCTTATGTCCAGGAACGACGAACGCGGAATTCATTCCACGCTACTATCGCGCAGTCTTCTCTCGCGCAGTCTTCTCTCGCGCATTCTTCTCTCGCTCTTTTTTCTTCGGTGCAAAGCTCCTCAGAACATATCCTCGTCCGACAACAGCCGTTCGAGGATGTCGGCTTGGCGGGCGAGTTGGAACACGCTGCGGCGAATGTGCTGCGGTTCGCAGGCGGCGTGCGGGACAGTTTCGATAATCGTCAACATGGTGGAGCCATCGATTTCGTCGAGGGCGCAGGCGCCGAACGCGAGTTGGTTGTTCACGCTGAGCGCGCGTTCGTAGATTTCCGGGGTGGCCAAGCCGCAGATGCTGAAAATTCGAACCAGCGGACTATCGAGTCCGGGCACCTGGGTCTCTTCAATCATCACCGCCTGGGTGCGCCCGGCCTCCACTGGCACCGTGATGGAAATCCGACCCGCCACGACCTCGATCCCCAAATCCTGCTCCCCCGCCAAGGCTTCCCGAACCAGCGAGGGAAGATCGCGCAGCGCCAGCAGCGCGGCGCGGATCTCGTCATGGAGTTGCTGACCGTGAGCCGGACGTTCCAGCGGATCTTTGGCCAGGCAGCGTTCGAGAAAGGCGGCCAGCAGCGGGTCGCTGTTCGCCACCTCGGCCATGCACGGCAGCGGGTCGACTAAATGGCTGCGGCGGATGGCGTGAAAATTATCACCCGTGAACGGAAACTGTCCGCTCATGGCGTAGTAGAGCGACACGCCGAGGGCGTAGGCATCGCTCTGGAAACTGGCGGGGTGGCCGAGGAGGAGTTCGGGGGCCATGAAGTTCGGGGTGCCGGCGAGCGATTTACTCAGGGTCACCTCCTCGCCGTCTACCTCGACGATCGTTTTCGCGAGTCCGAAGTCGGCGAGTTTGAGAAAGCCGTCGGGGCGGACCAACATGTTGCCGGGTTTGACGTCGCCGTGCACCAAGTTGGCGTGGTGCGCGGTGGCCAGCGCCGCCGCCGCTTGTTCCATGAACGCGACTGCGTCCAAGGTTTGCAGGCGACCTTCCCGAACGATCAGATCCTGCAGGGAACGCCCCGGCACATACTCAAGTTCGATGTAATGGAACTCGTCCGTCTCGCCCATGTTGTGCACCTCCACCACATGCGGATGGCTGATCGACGCCGCCGAACGCGCCTCGTCAATGAACAGACCAAGGGTCTTCTTCGACTCGCACTCGATCCACGGACAGAGCACTTTGATCGCACAGTCGCGGTGCAGTTGAAGATGCTGCGCCTTGAACACATACGCCATGCCGCCCCGGCCGATAAATTTTTCGATGCGATAGCCGCCGAACTCGCGTCCGATCATATGTTCGTGAAAGCCTGCGGTCGGTGCGCGGCGCCCAAGCGAAACGGTCGAGGCGTTGGCACCGGCGTTGTCAGCGGTCCGCGCCTTCGAGGAGAACGAAGTCGAATGCCCCGTTGAATGCTTCGTCGGCGCGTCGATGTTGATGTCTTCGAGGTTGCATCCGCATTCCGGGCAGTCGCCAAGATCGGAATTGTTGTACCGGTCGGGGGCGGCGGAGGCGTCCACCTCAACCTGTTTGTTGCACCCCGCACAGTAGCCCGTCCTTGAAACCATAGTTGGACCTGACCACAAGTGGATTTCAAATTCCAGATCACTGTGATCCCATCGCGCCAAAATGTGGCCATGAAATCGTTTTTTTTGAGGGAAAACTGGGTGCTGCTTCCGGTTTCATTTCCTATGAGGTCTGATCACAGATTGCCACGATCCCAAGGATGGGCTTCGGTGTAAACAAAGCCGCGCTAGCGGTGGCACCCTGAGTAGCCCCGGCTGCAGCCCGCAGGGCAAGGCCGGGGTTACCGGCCCGCCGGAAAAGAGCCGCGTAGCGGTGGCACCTTTGGACGCGCGGGGCTGTCTTCATTTCGACCGGACCGGAAATTTAACCTCGAACCGAGCGCCAGACCGGCCGATCTGTTCTTCGGATCGTCAACCTGGGGTTCAGTCGTTCCTCCTTCACCCACAGGCTAGTATGAATAACCCCGTTGGGGTCGGCACTGTGGGATCACAGTGAGTTCAAATTCCATAAGCTTGGCAACGACGGACCCAAATCCCGGTGACTGCAGGGTCGAAACCCGATCCACATCCGAAATAATCTTGGTCGAGTTCAATCGCAATCGGCTCGGGCGGCCCCTCGCCCTCCAAGGTTTGAAATGATTGAATGGTCGAGAAGTTTTTTATCAGTTCTGCTGTTTAGAAAAGTCCTGCGGATAGGCGCCCGGGCGGGGCCGGCCTCCCACTTTTGCCGGGGAACACCAGGATTCCATGAACCAAGTGGGAACACCGTGATTTCAAACATTTCAAACTTCAAAACCGGGGGGTACAACGGATCCAAAGCGAACGGTCGAACCCCGATCAATGTCCGAAACAATCTCGGTCCAGCTCCATCGCAATCGGCTCGGGCGGCCCCTCGCCGTCCAAGGTTTGAAATTTGAAATTCGAGATTTGAGATTCCGAACGGCGGAAATCCTTTATGGCAGAAGCTTGCCATAGAGTGGCAAGCGTTTGCCATAAGGTGGCAGAGTTTTGCCATACTATGGCAAGACCCTGCCATAACGCGGCGGGCCACGGCCAGGTTCGGCTACGGCGGGGGCCCGGCGAGCATCAGGAGCAGTAAGCCGAATATAAACAGCCCATTCACGCCCAGTCCGAGCATTCCAAACAAACGTTTCCGGGTCTTTTGGAACAATGAAATGAATCCGAGGACGACGCCGATGACAACTAAACCAATGAGCAGGAGAATAAGATATTTGTAGGTGGGGAACAACAGTC
>Ga0209828_1001709_pt1 | contig 19446 bp, 20 predicted proteins | sample MaitaG_FD_187429 | JGI IMG/M metagenome (GOLD analysis project Ga0209828, IMG submission 187429) | Marine algal microbial communities from Maine, USA - Maine_Asex2 metaG (SPAdes) (version 2) | ecosystem: Host-associated > Algae > Red algae > Unclassified | place: Maine, USA | collected 2015-01-05 | reverse complement strand
CAGCATGAGCCCGCCGACCTCGGGCAGGGTGGATCGTTCAAGAAGGACGATCACGTCGGTCGGCGGGTTCTGCTGCCCGGGCGACATTGGACCACCGGGTGCGGCAATGACACAGATGGCTTCGTCATGGGCAACAAATCGCCGAGAAGTCCCCGCAGGGCTCTCGGGCTCAAACACGTCGATCGCCATGGCAGCGGCGAGATCAACTCCGGCCATAGTAAGCCCCTGACGGACCCGACGTGCGTCATGCACCCGCGCCGACAGAATCTGTTGTGTCGCTATCGCGGGCCGGGTCGGGAGACCAGCGCCGAGCAGCCCGTTGTTTGGAGCACCGCCCACGTCAAAAACCGATAGCTCACACGGCTGCAATCCCTCCGGGTCGGTGACCACCAACGCGTCGCCCGCCGATAGCGCGACGATGGTCGCGCCGCCGCCGACGACCCGGTAGCGCTCGACGCCAGGCGCGAGCAGCATCAGCCCGGGCTGAAGAATGCGGGGCGCAGCATTTGCGCCGATCGAATCGGTCAGTGTCACGAATGGGCCTCAGATCGTTGCTCGCGGGCAAGTGCGTTGACGTCGGAGAACATCTTCCAGATCAAAACGCACGCCGCTGCCGCTGCGGTGACGAACGCGATTCCCATGCCGATACCAGGGTCTTCGACTGAGCTGTCGACCGCGTTCACAAGGCGTCGCCCTGCGATCGCGGCGGCGAGGGCGGCCGCGATCCACCCGGGCCGCCAACCGATCTGCGCCAACACGATCGCGACGAGTCCGACGATGGCCACGAGCTGCCCTTCGGCGCGTTCGATGCCGGTAACGGCCGAAAGGTTCACGCCCGCAGCCGGCGTGGCCCAGGTGAGAAATGTCGAGGCGATGGTCCCAGCCAGGAAGAGCTGTGCGAGTCGCGTCAGGTTCATAGTCATTGCTGAAAAGTGGGACAGAAGAGCGGGCTCAGGCGGCCGGGAGGGGCCAACCGCCTGAGCCGTGACTTAGATGCCGCCGCCGCCGACGACGTTGACGGCGATGATGACAAGCAAGATGCAGAGACCACAGAACCCCAACATTGCGAGTTCAAAGCTCTTCTTGTGCGTCTGGTTTTCAGGGAACTTGATCTGGGCCATCAGTTGTCTCCTCGGTTCGCGACGTTCGACTCGCCAGCTGCGTATCGGGCCGCAGCGGCGTTCAGTTCACGGTTCTCGTGGGCGAACAACCACGCCAGGAACGCCGCCATCAGCACGATGCCGACGATGGTGATAATCCACATCGCCGAGCTGCTGCCCGGTCCGAAGGTGAAGTAGCCCTCGCCGTTCTCGGTGGCAGCTGCGATTGCTTCGTCCCAGCTTTCGTAGGGGAAGGTGTCCATCAGGCGGTCCTTTCGTTTCGTTGTTCTGCTCGTTTACGGAGTGCCCACCACGCGCCGGTTCCGACGACGGCATACATGAGCACGATTGCTGCGATGAGTTCGAACATGGCTACGACCCGACCTTGGTCTTGCCCGATCGCAGATCGACCGTCGTGTGGCCACGAATGTCGGCGAGTGCCTCAGCAAGTACTGGAGCGGCCAGCGTTTCGGTTCCGTCGGGTAGGACGATGACCTCGGGATTTGCGGCATGTTCCGGCAAGAAGTCTTGGCCGAACTCGGCATAGTCGAGACCCTCAAGTTCAACCTCGGGTGGCACCCGCAACATGTTCATCTGCTTGAGGATTCCCGAGATCACATAACCGGGAATGAACGCCAGCGGGAAGAGCGCCGCAACGCCGACCGCTTGACCGAGCAACGTCGTCTGCACACCAGCGGCGCCGGTCGGATAGCCGCCGGCAAAGATGCCGACGAGCAAGACGCCGATGAAGCCCATGAAGCCGTGTACGGCGACCGCTCCGACCGCGTCGTCGACCCGCATCTTCACCTCGATGAAGTTGCCGATGTAGAACGCCGCGCCAGCGGAGAAGAAGGCCAGGATCATGACCAAGCTCGGGTGGTAGATATCGGCACCCGCCGACACGGCGATGACGCCGGCGAGTCCGCCCGACAGTGTCCAGAACGGATCGCCCTTCGAGAAGAAGTAGCCACCGGCGAAACCGCCGGCGAAGCCCATCGTGATCGTGAACGTGATCGCCGAGAGCGTGGCCGGGCTGAAGTAGATGTTGGCCCAACCCGGCGTCGTGTCAGCCGTGATCGCGAGGCACGCGGCGTAGAACGCATAGAAGCCGGTGAAGATGATCATCAGGCCCATCAGCGTCATGTGCAGGTTGTGGGGTTTGAACGCCCGGGTGTTTCCGTCGCGGTCGTACTTACCGATCCGCGGGCCGAGGTTGAACAGCACGCCGAGCGTGAAGATGCCGGCGACGCCGTGGACGACGCCCGATGCTGCGAAGTCGTGGTAACCGAAGTGGATCGTGAGCCAACCGCCGTAGCTCCAACCCCAAGCAGCAGCCATAACCCACACGATGCCGCCCATAACGGCGGTGAGGAGGAGATATGCCGACAGCCGGACGCGTTCGATGATCGCTCCCGACATGATCGAACCGGTCGTCCACGAGAACAGAACGAACGCCGCCCAAAACACGCCGGTGATGTTGTCGGCCAGGTTGGGGCCCATGAAGTTGTGCCACGGGGCCGCGTATCCGTCGCCGCAGAAGTACGCACCGCTGCCTGCGGAGTTGTTGCCATCAGCCGATGTCGTGGGGATGAAGCCCTCTTCCATGCAGAAGTAGACCCACCACCCCAAGTAGTAGAAGACCGGTGTCACCACCGCAATCGTGAGAATGTTCTTCATCGCCGTGGACATCATGTTCTTGCGACGAGACACGCCGGCCTCGTACGTCATGAATCCCACGTGCAGCAACCACATGATTGCGACAGTGAAGAAGTAGTACGCCTCGGTGAAGACAGTCGACGTTAAGTCCACGGTCTCCTGGGCGATGATGAACGCTCCCATTGAGCCCCCCGAATTCGGTTATGGAGCGGGCCCCCCGGCGCCGCCATGCTCAACCTAGCATCGCTGACTCTACTGGTGTGAAACGATCACCCATGCCAGGAAAGTGTGAGCCCTACGCCCAGCTGGTTTTGACGGCGTCGAACCGAAATCGGGTATGCGCGATGATGCCGAAGGCGATAGCAAACCCGAGCAGCAGGAGGCAGGGGACGACGATGCCCGCCAGTCCCTTTTCCTCCAGCAGAATCGCGTCGAATCCCCGCATCGCCCAGTGGGTCGGGATGAACGGGCCAAGCGCGCGGGCCCATCCCGGCAACTGCGCGCTGGGCACGAGCGCGCCGCCGATGGCCGAAAACACCATCGCCCCGAGGTTCGACACTGCGCTCACGAGTTGGATCGAGGGCAGCAGCGCAACCATGGCGACCGAGAAACAACCGACGAAGATCACCCAACAGATCGAGATGACGACGATGCCGAGCGCACCTTCGAAGCCCGGGATGGCGAGGTCGAACAACAGCCAGCCGAGAAGGAACAAGATGAGCAGTTGCGCGAACCCGACGATGACCCACGGCAAGGTCTTCGCAACAATGATGTCGAACCGAGTTGCCCGACTGACCCGCAGGCGATCCCAGGTGCCCCAGCCGTGTTCGCGAAAAAACGTAAGGCCGATGAACGAGGTCAGAAAGAAGCCAAAGAGTAACCCTTGACCCGGAACCACTTGCTCGGCGCCGGTTGCCGTGGTCTGACCGGTCGCGATCAGCGAGGCGCCCATCGTCGACTTCAGGATCGAGATGATCACGAGCGGCATGAACATCAACGAGACGACCACGAGCGGCTCGGCGCGGACCAGGCGCACCTCGTTCCGCAGGACCGGGCCGAATGCCGAGCGACTCATGACTCGACCTCGGTAGGCGTATCCGAGCGGAATCGGCGGCCGGTCAGCGCCAGGAAGACGCTGTCGAGAGAACCTTGCAAGACGTCGATCGAACGCAACCGTTCGGCGTCGGGGCCAAGCGAGCCGAGCAGATGGGCGGCGACTTGGGTAATCGACTCGCCCGTGGCCCGCAGGACATCGCCGTCGACGACGACTGTGGCGCTCGGGTGCTCGACCAGCGGGGCGGGTCCGTTGAAGATCAGCTCGACGGCTTGCGAGGCGTGGCGGTCGAGCAAATCGTTGAGCGGGCCGTCGGCGATGATTCCGCCATCGTCGAGGATCAGTACGTGGGCGTTCAGGTCTTCGACCTCGGGTAGGTAGTGCGTGGTGTAGACGACGGCAGTTCCGTCGGCAGCGAGTTCGCGGACGGCATCGAGCAGCCGGGCCCGAGTCTGGAGGTCGGCGCCGACCGTCGGCTCGTCGAGCAGGAGCAGGGGTGGCCGCCCGACAATCGCGGCCGCGCTGTGGAGTCGGCGCCGCTCGCCGCCGGAGAGTTTCATCGCCTTGCGATCGACGAAGCCGCCAAGCTCCATTGCTTCAACCGCCCAGTCGACGCGCGCGGCTAGTTCTGACCGAGCGACACCGCTAAGTTCCGCGTAGAACAGCAGGTTCTCGCGCGCCGTCAGCGTCAGCTGCACGGCGGTGTCTTGTGGTGCCAAACCGAGCGACATCGTGGCGTTCCGACGGTCGGCCACGATGTCGAAACCATTGATGCTCACCGTGCCGCCATCGGCTTGGCGCAAACCGGCGATGATCGACAGCAATGTTGTCTTGCCCGCGCCATTCGGGCCCAGCAACGAGGCGATTTGGCCTGCCTCAACCGCGATCGAGACACCTTCGAGGACGGCCACGCCGTCGTACGCCTTCGAAACGTCCACCACCTGCAACACGTACGCAGTGTCGCAGATATCTCGTGGGCCCAGAAACGAATTTCGGGCTGGTGCGTTCGCCACCCAAGGCTGCGTGCAACGCATGAGCCGAAGGCGATATCAGTGTTACTTCGACACGCGGATGATCTCGCCGTTGCGGGCGTCGATCTCGACGGTGGCCAGTTCGTCGAAGTCCTCCGGGCCGCCGCCATTGGTCGGCACCGACAACGAGACAGCCCAAACCGGCTGCATGACGAACCCCTCGCGAATGAGGCGCGCGTCGACGGTCTCGGGTTCGAAGTCGATCGCCGCGACCGCCGTCGCAATCGCTTCGTCTTTCGTGACATCGACGTCGGAGTCGGCCCGTAAGACGCCGAACGCCGCGAGAGTGAACAGGCCGATGGCCATGACGACGAAGATGATGGCCCGGTTGCGCGAGATCGGCTTACCGCCCCGCACGTTGTCGTTCGGGCGACGCTCGACCTTGGCCGGACGCGCTGTTTCCGCCCCGTGATCGCCGTCGCCTGGCCCGCCCGCCACGGTCCTAGTTATCCGAGCTTGGGGTCGGGTACACCTTGATCGACAAGAAGCGGACGCGATCGGAGAGGATCTCGGTCGGACCGTGCGTGACCTCGCCGTGGAGCTGCATCGTGTCGCCTTCGTCGAGCTGGTAACGAGCGTTGCCGTAGCCGTATTCGAGAGAGCCGTCGAGCATGTAGATGAACTCGACGCCCTCGTGTTGGTACAGCGGAAATACGTCGTCGGTTTTGTCGAGCGTGGTCATCATCGGTTCGATAATGCGACGCGGTCCCCGTAGCGAGCCGAGGTCTTCGTACCGGCGCCCGGGCCCGCTGCCTTCATGGGCGATTTCGTGCGCCTCGCCGGCCTTGACGATGACAATGTCGTGTTCCTCGTCGAGGCCCCGGAACAAAGCCGTGACCGGCACCGCCGCGGCGGAGGCGAGCCGCGCCAACGTCGACAAGCTCGGTGCCGTTTGCCCGTGCTCGATCTTCGACAACATGCCAAGCGAGATGCCAGCCTTTTCGGCGAACACCGCCATCGTGTCACCCAACGCCGTACGTCGTTCGCGTACCCGCTCGCCCACGACCCGGCAGAGCTCCGCCGAGGCATCGTCGTCGACCTCGGAGGTCGGTGCCTTCACTTCAGCGGCAGGTTTCGCGGACTTCTTCGTTTTTGTGGTGGCCATGATGAACGCTCGTTCGCCATAGTGCCATGTTTCGAACTTGACGCCACGGTCCTCGGCGCGTGATTAGCTCGCCAAGGTCGAGATCAACACATTTGCCCCATCGGGACTCGGGCGTTCGAGATGCATCGTGCTCGCCGCCACATCGCAGACATCGCCGCTTGATCCGTGCATCCACTCTGGCATCGATTCGTCGCCGCCGCTTCGAACGCAGTGCAAAGATGCGTCATGGCTTACGTGCAGTACGACGTCACCGATCACATTGCGACGATCACGCTCGATCGACCTGACGCGCGGAACGCGATCAACGGCGAACTGCGCCGAGATCTGAACGCAGCATGGGACCGATTCCGCGACGACGAAGACGCGTGGGTCGCCATTCTCACCGCGGCTGGCGACGTCTACTGCGCAGGGGCCGACCTGAAAGACGGTGCCGGGTCGGTCGGCGAATTCGGAGGCACGTTCTGGGAGAAGCCAACGATCAACTCGTTCGAAAGTGGCATGGAACTGTTCAAGCCAACGATCGCCGCGGTGAACGGACCCTGTATCGGCTACGGGTTGACCGGCGTGTTGTTTTGTGACTTCGTCATAGCCAGCGATCGAGCGACGTTCGCGTATCCCGAGGTCAAGATTGGGGTTGCGACGATCGTCGGTGCGATCCGCTTGCCCCACAAGGTCGGTTGGGCGAACGCGATGGAGTTGCTACTGACCGGCGAGAGCATCGACGCGGAACGGGCGAGAGACGTCGGCCTGGTGTGGCGGGTCGTACCGCATGACGACCTACTTGCCGAGGCGATGCAGTGGGCCCGCACGCTTACCGCCGCGGCACCGCTGGCTCAGCGAGCAACGAAAGAGGTCGCAACCCGCACTGCATCAATGGGTTGGATCGAGTCGGTCCGGTTCGGGGAAACGATGCGCAAAGTCGTCGGCGCGACCGACGACGCGGCCGAAGGCGGTCGGGCGTGGCATGAGAAACGATCACCCGAATGGACGGGTCGTTAGGTCCAGCTCAGACTTCGGCGAGCGGTGAAGTGATGTGGGCGTCGGCCCGCCAAAACGATTTCGCAAGCGTCATGCCGAGGCCGACGAGCACGAGCATGCCAAGTGCCGTCACCGCATACGCGGCCGGTCGACCTTGCTCGCCATAGAGCCAGCCGATACCAATCGCCGCGATGCCTGCGATGAGCGCGTTAGCGGCGCCGGCGACACCCTGGGCGCCAGCCTGACGATCGAGAGGCGCCGACATAGCGATCGCTATTCCCGACGCCGACACCGTCAGCCCGTCGGTGAACGCGTGAATCATCGCGATCGCGAAGATCCATCCGCCCGAGGGGAGCACGCCGTAGGAGGCCATGAAACACGCCGCGATCACCAGACCAAGGGAGGCGATCCGGAAGGGGCCATGCCGCTGCGCCAATCGACCGCTGAGTGGGCCGAACACGATCAGGGGGAGCGCAAAGAGGCTGATGCCGAGGTTCGCGACCCAGGTCGCTGTTCCGAGGTCTTCGTGCACGACATCCCAGAGCGCATCGAAGGTTCCAATCATCAGATACACGGCCGCCCCCAACATCACCGCCCCGGCCACGGGCCGTAGTCGGAGGAGATCGAGCGCGAGACGTTTCGTCGTCGTCTCGGCGTCATCGGACTCCTCGGGGGCGAGCGCCAACGCGAGCACGAGGCCGAGCAACGTGACCGCGGCGATGACAAGGAAAGGCGAGGCGAGTCCGAACGGTCCGACGAGGATCGCCGATACGACGGGGCCGATCGCAAAGCCGAAGACCTCCCAAGACAACAGTCGCCCGAGGTTCTCGCCGAGATTGTCGCGGTCGACGAAGATCACAAGTCGTCGAAGTGCGGGCGAGGCGGCGCCAATGCCGAGGCCAGAGATGATGCGCCCGATCAACAACGCCACGAGCGACGTGCCGAACGCCATCAACACCAAACCGATGATGTTGAGGACCACGCCGAGAATCACGACGATCCGGGCCCGGCCCCGGTCCGCAATCGGTGCGATAAAGACCTGCGAGAGAAACCCGGCGAGGAAGCCAACGCCGATGATCAGACCGACCCCGGCGTCGCTGATGCCGTAGGCAGCCCGGAAGTCGCCGACGACGGTGAACAAGACGCCGTATCCCGCGGTCTGACACGCCGACAAGATGTTCAGCGCCACAAGTGGCGAAATCTGCGTCGACATCCGCGGGATCGTAGTCAGCGGCTTCGCGGTTCAGGCCCGTCGGTCAGCGGTTCTACCGCGGCTCGAGTAGACGCCGAGGCGGCCGAAGCCGCGGCCGAGGGCATTGCCGGACCACGAGCGCTCGGGGTCGGCAAGGTGAAGGTCGGGGAAACGTTCGAACACTCGGCGCAGAGTGATCGTTGCTTCGAGGCGAGCGAGTGGTGCCCCGATGCAGTGGTGGAGCCCCCAGCCGAAACCGAGATGGGGGTTCGGGCTGCGACCGAGGTCGATCTCGCCCGGACGCTCGAAGATGGCGGCATCGCGGTTGGCCGTGAGAATCACGAGGTAGACCCGTTGGCCGACCTCGAACCGCAGCCCGCCGTGTGCATGATCGACACCGACCCGGCGCACCATCGACTTCGCTGGACCCGCGAGGCGCAGCAGCTCGTCGGCCGCGGTGGCATCGACGTCGGGGTCGCTGACAAAACGGTCGAGCGCATCAGGGTTGTCGAGCAGCAGACGTACCGCGCTGGTCAGCAGGTTCGTCGTCGTCTCATGGCCGGCGAACAGCAGCAGCGTGCACGCGCCGATGAGCTCCATAGTCGACAACTCGTCGGAGCTATCCCGGGCCATGATGCTGATGAGGTCGTCGCCCGGGTAACGGCGGCGATGATCGAGTAGCTCTCCGAAGAACGAGACGAACTCCTCCGTCGCCGACTTCAGTTCATCAACTTCGAGGGTGCCGGGGCGAACCGAGAACACGATCTGGCCGAGATCGTCGGACCACGACTGGAAACGATGGCGTTCGGAACCAGGCACGCCGAGCAAGTCGGCGATGATCAACGCGGGCAGGGGACTAGCGACGCGTTCCTTGAAGTCCCACGCGTTACCGGAGGTCACGTCGGCTTCGGTGGCGTCGAGCAACTCGGTGATCGTCGTTTCGATATTCGATCGAAGCCCATCGACGGCCCGTGGCGTGATCGCTCGCTTGACTGGATCGCGCAGCCGGGTGTGCACCGGGGGGTCCCGAAAGACCATCCACCCAGCGAGTAGCTCGACGGTGCGAGCAAAGTGATCCGGGCGTTCTGCGGCCAGACGTTCGAGTGACGTGATGCGGTCGGCGGCCAGTCGTCGATCGCGAAACCCCTCGCTGACCGCAGCGTGACCCAATAACAACCATGCGTTGTGGGTCGAGCTCCACTGAATCGGACCAGCGGCAAGCGCCTGTCGGGTGAAGGCGAGTGGCCGATCGTTCGCGGCGGTGCTGGCAAGGTCGAGGTGGAACTCTGGTTCGACGTCGGTGCCGCTCATCATCCCCGACCGTAGTTCGGCTGCCGGACCAGGTTGCGCGGATGGATTCGGCGCTCCTGTTCGTGTCGGAACCTCAATCCGTGCGACTCGGGGAAATGCCATTCAGGGAAATGCTGTTGCATGTCCATTCAACCATTCGTATGATCATGCGATGGCTTTACTCGGACTGTCCAAGGGCGTTAACGCGGTCGGCATCGTCGGCGCATCCGGTTTCACCGGCGCAGAGCTCATGCGCATTTGTGCGAATCACCCGGCATTCTTGGTGAAGGTGGCAACCGCCGACACTCAGGCCGGAACCGCCGTCGCTGACCTGTATCCGAGTCTCGCCGCTGAAGTCGGAGATCTTAGCTACAGCAGCTACGACCCTGACGCACTCGACGGGCTCGATGTCGTCTTTGCCGGCTTGCCCCATCGCGCCTCCCAAGGTGTGGTCGCCGACCTCGTCGGGCGAGTCGGTCACGTTGTCGACCTGTCCGCAGACTTCCGGTTCACCGACCCGACGACCTACGAGGATTGGTACGACACGCCCCATGACGTGCCCGAGCTGCTCGACGAGTTCTCCTACGGTCTTCCCGAGCTGTTCCGCGGCGAGATCGAATCGAAGGATCATGTCGCCGTACCTGGTTGTTATCCAACGGCAGCGGCGCTGGCGCTCGCACCGCTCGTCCGGGCCGGCGTGGTCGAGCAGACCGGCGTGATCGTCGACGCGGCATCGGGCGTCTCGGGATCAGGCCGAACCCCGAAGCCGAACACCACGTTCAACGCGGTCGACGAAGACTTCAGCGCGTACGGCCTACTCAGCCATCGTCATACGCCGGAGATCGAGCAGGCAACCGGCGCGCAGGTGCTTTTCACGCCCCACCTTGCGCCGATGAATCGGGGCATTCTGGCGACGTGTTACGCCCGCCCGGCAACGACGCTCACGACCGCGAGCGTGCTCGATCTACTCACCGATTTCTATGCCGACGACGAGTTCATCGTCGTGTCGGAACGACCACCGTCGACGAAAGCGACCCTCGGCTCGAATGCCGCCCACCTCACCGCTCGGGTCGACGAACGGACCGGAACCGTCATGATCATCTCGGCGATCGACAACCTTGGCAAGGGCGCGAGTGGGCAGGCGGTCCAGTGCGCCAACATCGTGATGAAGATGCGCGAAACGACCGGCCTCACCAAGGCCGGTTTGTACCCATGAGTGGGGGAGTCTCACCGCTGGCCCCGGCGTCGTTTCCGACGTTGCCGTCCGTCGGCGGTGTTCGGCTTGCGGTCTATGAGGCCGGGTTCAAGTACCAGCAACGCGCCGACCTCATGCTGGCGGCGCTGCCCGACGGAACGACCGCAGCTGGAGTGTTCACCAAGTCGCTGTGCTCGTCGGCACCCGTCGACTGGTGCCGCGAAATTCTGCCCAATGGCACCGCTCGGGCCGTGGTGTGTAACAGCGGCAACGCGAACGCGTTCACGGGTCGCGCCGGTGAAACCGCGGCGGCATTGACCGCAGAGTTGGTAGCGGCCATCCTCGGCGTCACGCCTCGCGATGTGTACCTCGCGTCGACCGGCGTCATCGGTGAGACGCTGCCCGAAGATCTGCTTTCACAAACCGTGCCTGCACTCGCCGAGCACCTCGGTGATTCCCACGCTGATGCGTGGCACGAAGCGGCGAAGGCGATCTGCACGACCGACACGTTTCCGAAAGGCGCCTCGGTCGCGGGCCCCGGCGACACAACGATCGTCGGCATCGCCAAGGGCAGCGGCATGATCGCCCCCGACATGGCGACGATGCTCGGCTTCGTCTTCACCGACCTCACCGTGACCTCCGACGTGTTGCAGGCCGCGCTCACGACGGCCGTCGACGCGAGTTTCAACCGCATCACCGTCGATTCCGACACCTCGACGAGTGACACCGTGTTGTTGTTCGCAACCGGCCATGCCGACGCCGACGCGCTGACGTCCACGTCGGACCCGCGGTACGACGAGTTTGTCGCCGCCCTTCAGGTGGTGAGCCTCGACCTCGCCCACCAGATCGTCCGCGATGGCGAAGGCGCCACGAAGTTCGTCGAAGTCAATGTGTCCGGCGCCGCGTCCAATGACGCAGCCCGCACAATCGCCCTCGCGATCGGGAACTCGCCGCTGGTCAAAACCGCACTTGCCGCCGAGGATGCCAACTGGGGGCGCATCGTCATGGCCGTCGGCAAAGCCGGCGAGCAAGCGAGTCGTGACGACCTCGCGATCTGGATTGGTCCGGAACAGGTAACCGACGGCGGCATGGTCCGCGATGGCTACAGCGAGGAGCGGGCGTCAGCTCACCTGCAGGAGTCCGAGGTGAAGATTCGCGTCGACGTTGGCATCGCCGACGGTGCAGCCACGATTTGGACGTGTGACCTCACGCATGGCTACATCGAAATCAACGCGGGCTATCGGAGCTGACGTGGGACCCGACGCAGCAATCGATCCGAAGATGACGCCAACCGAGACCGCGCAGGTCCTGACCCAAGCGTTGCCATACATCCAACGACTCGCGGGTTCGACGGTCGTGGTGAAGTTCGGCGGCAACGCGATGACCGACGACGATCTGGCCCGCACGTTCGCAGCCGACATCGTGCTCATGCAATCGGTTGGCATCAAGCCGATCGTCGTCCACGGCGGCGGTCCGCAAATCGGCGCGCTACTCGAGCGCGTCGGCAAGGAGTCGACGTTCGTCGACGGCCTGCGGGTCACCGACGCCGAGACGCTCGATATCGCGCGCATGGTGCTGGTCGGCAAGGTCAATCGCGACATCGTGTCGGCGATCAATCGCCACGGACCCTTAGCTGTCGGCGTGTCGGGCGAAGACGCCGGGCTCATTCGTGCGAGTGAACGAAACCCCGAGCTCGGGTTCGTCGGCGACGTCGCCGAGGTTAACCCGTCGATTCTGTACCGGCTGCTGGGCGAGTCGCTTATTCCCGTCGTCTCGACGATCGGGGCCGACGAGACCGGGCAGGCGTACAACATCAATGCCGACACGGTCGCCGGCGTTCTCGCAGCCGCCGTGGGAGCTTCGAAGCTCATCATGCTCACCGACGTCGACGGACTGCGGCAGGACCCCGACGATGTGGGCAGCCTAATCAGCACGATCGTGCCCGAAGACCTGCGGGCGCTCGTCGGCACGGCAACCGTGTCGGGCGGCATGATCCCGAAGGTCGAAGCCTGTCTCTATGCGGTCGACCACGGTGTTACGAATGCCACGATGGCCAACGGCACCACCCCCCATGTCCTGTTGCTCGAACTCTTTACCGACGCCGGTATCGGCACGCTGATCGGAGCGGAACTATGACCACCATCACCCACCAGGAAGCGACGGGGGCCGCTGATATGGCGATGTGCCCCCTGATGCCGACGTACGGACCGCCGAAGGTCATGTTCGTGCGCGGCGAAGGCGCGCGATTGTGGGACCGCGACGACAAAGAATACGTCGACTTCCTGTCCGGTATCGCCGTGACGTCCCTCGGTCACTCCCATCCGGCGGTTGCAAAGGCGATCGCGGATCAGGCTCAGAAGCTGCTGCACGTGAGCAACCTGTATGCGACCGAGAACAACTGGCAGGTCGCCCAGATCCTCGACGAACTCATCGGTGGGCCCGCCGGCCAGGTGTTCTTCTGCAACAGCGGGGCCGAGTCGATCGAGGCCGCGATCAAGCTGGCCCGCAAGTGGGGCGGTCGTGGCAAACACGTCGTCGTCTCGGCGATGCGCTCGTTTCACGGCCGCACGCTGGCGACCTTGCACGCCACCGGCCAGCCCGAGAAACACGAGGCCTTCCAGCCGCTGCCCGAGGGATTCCGGCACGTCCCGTTCAACGACATCGCTGAGCTTGAACGCAGCCTTGACGGCACCGTCGCCGCGGTCCTGCTCGAACCGGTGCAAGGCGAAGGCGGTATTAACGTGCCCGACCCCGAGTACTTCCGCCAGGTGCGCGACCTCTGCACCGAGCGCGACGTTTTGATGATGTTCGACGAGGTGCAAAGCGGTCTTGCCCGTACCGGCAAGTGGTTTGCTCATCAGCACTTCGGCGTCGAACCCGACGTCGTCTCCATGGCGAAAGCACTGGGCAACGGCATGCCAATCGGAGCGTGCTGGGCGCGAGCCGACGTCGCCGCAGCGTTCAAGCCCGGCGACCACGCAACAACGTTCGGCGGCCAGCCATTGGCCACTGCAGCCGCGTTGGCGACGCTCACGACGATGAAAGAAATCGATGCGCCGGCCATGGCGGCACGCCGCGGCGCCGAGCTTCGGGCGAAGCTCGAAGCCCTCCCCGGTATAGCGAGCGTGCGCGGCCTCGGTCTGTTGCTCGCGGCCGAGATTGCTCCCGACGTTCTGACCGACCGCACCGCAGGCGACATCGCGTCGGCCTGTATGGATGCCGGCGTGGTGCTCTACGCGATGGGCGCGACCGGCCTACGTATGGCACCGCCGATCGTGCTCACCGACGACGACCTCGATCGCGGCGTCGCCGCAATCGCGTCGGCCCTGTCGGGACCAACACCCGTTGACGGAAGCGCAGCATGAGGCACCTCCTGGAAATCGACGATCTATCAGCGGCCGAAATCAGCTCGGTTCTCGACCTGGCCGAATCTCCTGTGACCCCGCCATCGCTCGCGGGTAAGGGTGCGGCCCTGATCTTCGAGAAGCCGTCGGCGCGAACTCGCAACTCGATGGAAATGGCGGTCGCCCAGCTCGGCGGCCACCCCGTCTATATCCAGGGCCATGAAGTCGGCATGGATACCCGTGAGACGGTCGAAGACGTCACACACACGATGGCGTGTTTCCACAGCGTTCTCGGTGCCCGGGTCTTCAGCCACCGCACCGTCGAACGGATGGCCGCTGTCGACGTCATCCCCGTCGTGAACATGCTCAGCGACGAGGCCCACCCGTTGCAGGCGCTCGCCGACCTGTTGACCATGCGCCAAGAATTCGGCAGCCTCGAAGGTCGATCGATCGCCTATATCGGCGACGCCAACAACGTCGCCCGCTCGCTTGCGCTTGGTGCGGCCGCGTTCAACATGGAAGTGCGCGTCGCGGCGCCGGCCGGGTTTCAGTTTTCCGAGGTCGATGCCGACCGTCTCATGGCGGCCGGTTGCAAGCTCATGCTCACCGACCGGCCGAACGAAGCCGCCGATGGCGCCGACGTCGTGTACGCCGATGTCTGGACGTCGATGGGCCAGGAAGCCGAGGCCGAAGAACGTCGCCGCCAGTTCGAGGGTTTCACGATCGACCAGTCGATCATGGGCGCCGCGTCGAGCGATTCCGTCTTCCTGCACTGCCTCCCGGCCCACCGGGGCGAAGAGGTCACCGGCGACATCCTCGACTCGGCGAAAAGCCGCATCTGGAAACAAGCCGAGAACCGGATGCACGCGGCTCGTGGCGCCCTTGCCTGGCTGACGAACGCGAGCCGCACCAATCGCGGCATCGTGGCCTGACAGTCCCATGGCTCGGGTCTCGAAGGTGCAACGACAACATCGAATCGGCGAGATCCTGGCCGAACATGCAGTCGCGAGCCAGGACGAACTCGTCGACCTCCTTGCGGCATCCGATGTCGCCGCCACCCAGGCCACGGTCTCGCGCGATCTTGAAGACCTCGGTGCCGTCAAGGTACGCGTCGGGGGAGGGGCGAGCATCTACGCGATTCCCGATCACCCGCACGATCAAGTCGTGCCGAGCGACCACCTTCGACGCGTGTTCGGCGAATGGGTGTTGGGCGCGACGCCGTCGGGCAACCTGGTCGTCGTAAGAACACCGCCGGGCAGCGCGCATGTCGTCGCGTCGGCGATCGATCGGGCGGGCCTCGAACACGTGATTGGTTCGGTGGCCGGCGATGACACCATCATCGTCGTCGCCGCCGAAGGAACGCTGGGCACCGACCTGGCGAATGAGTTTTTGCAGTTGGCCGGTTTGGCCCCAAACGGAAGTTGATAGGAAACCAGACGCATGTCTTCGAGTAGTGGTTCCGCATTGAACAAGGCCGACGTACAGAAGGTGGTGCTCGCGTACTCGGGCGGCCTCGACACGTCGGTGATCCTTCGCTGGCTGCAGGTCGAATACGACTGCGAGGTCGTGACCTTCACTGCCGACCTGGGCCAAGGCGAAGAGGTCGAGCCAGCACGAGCCAAGGCCGAGGCCATGGGCGTGACTGAGATCTACATCGATGATCTTCGCGAGGAGTTCGTTCGGGACTTCGTGTTCCCGATGTTCCGGGCCAACACGATCTACGAAGGCGAATATCTACTTGGTACCTCGATCGCTCGGCCGCTGATCGCGAAGCGTCTGATCGAGATCGCGAACGAGACGAATGCCGACGCGATCAGCCACGGCGCAACGGGTAAGGGCAACGATCAGGTGCGCTTCGAGCTCGGTGCCTACGCGCTATCGCCCGACATCAAGGTGATCGCTCCGTGGCGCGAGTGGGACCTCGGCGGACGCGAGACGCTGCTGGCGTACGCGGCCGAACACGAGATCCCGATCGAGAAGACCCGCGGCGCCAAGTCGCCGTTCTCGATGGACGCAAACCTGTTGCACATCTCGTTCGAGGGAGGGCCGCTGGAGAACCCGTGGACCGAACCGCCGTCGGAGATGTGGCGGTGGAGTGTCTCGCCCGAGATGGCACCGAACGAAGCGACCTATGTCGACATCACCTACGAAGGTGGTGACCCGGTGGCCCTCGACGGCAAGCGGCTGAATGCAGCCGACATGCTCACCGAGCTAAACCGACTCGGCGGCGCGAACGGCATCGGCCGGCTCGACATCGTCGAGAACCGGTTCGTCGGCATGAAGTCGCGCGGCGCGTACGAGACGCCGGGCGGCACGATCATGATGAGGGCCCACCGCGCGATCGAATCGATCACGCTCGATCGCGAGGTAGCGCACCTTAAAGACGAGCTGATGCCGCGGTACGCCAAGATGATCTACAACGGTTTCTGGTGGAGCCCCGAGCGATTGATGTTGCAGGCCGCAATCGACTGGTCGCAGGCTCGCGTGAACGGCACCGTGCGGGTACGGCTCTACAAGGGCAATGTCGATATCGCTGGCCGGCAGTCGGACGACACATTGTTCGACGAGAAGATCGCAACGTTCGAAGAAGACCACGGCACCTACAACCAGGCCGACGCCGAGGGCTTCATCAAGCTCAACGCCCTCCGCCTGCGCAACCTCGCAAGAAGGGATCTGTGATGTTTGATCGCTCCTGCGTCGCGATGCGTTTCCACGCAGGCGGCAGTCGCCTCGCAGCGTGCGTCGCTTCGCTCCTCGGGACGACCGGCCCGTGATGTTTGATCGCTCCTGCGTCGCGATGCGTTTCCACGCAGGCGGCAGTCGCCTCGCAGCGTGCGTCGCTTCGCTCCTCTAGATCACTGAACGACCAAGAACGGAAGATGCATGAGTGAAACCGCCGACGCCGGAGATGGTGCAGCGACCAATGCTGGAGCCGAAGCCTCCAGAACGTTATGGCATGGACGGTTTGCCGATGGTCCGGCCGCGGCGCTTGAGGCGTACACGTACAGCATCGGGTTCGACATTCGACTGGCCCGTGACGACATCGAAGGTTCGCGGGCGCACGTGCGCGGCCTCGGCCGAGTCGATCTGCTGACGGCTATCGAGGTCGACGCAATCCTCACCGCGCTCGACCGGGTTGAGACCGAGTTTGCCAACGGCACGTTTGAGCTGCAGCCCCGCGACGAAGACATCCACACCGCGGTCGAACGCCGCACGACCGAGCTGGCCCCGGCCGCGGCCAAGATGCACACCGGCCGTAGCCGCAACGATCAAGTCGCAACCGACGTGCGGTTGTATCTGCGTCGAGAGCTTGTCGAAGTTGCTCGCCACGTCGTGGCGCTGCAGCAGGTGTTTCTCGAACGGGCGATCAATGCCGGTGAGGCGTATCTGCCGGGCTACACCCACATGCAGCGGGCGCAGCCCGTACCGCTTGCCCACCACCTGCTCGCCCATGGCTGGGCGCTCGGGCGTGACGTGAAGCGTTTGCTCGACGCCCGTGATGCGACGAACGAATCGGTGCTCGGCGCGGGTGCGCTGGCCGGCTCGTCGCTACCCCTCGACCCTGATGCAACGGCCGCCGACCTTGGGTTCCCGCGCCGATTTGAGAACTCGCTCGACGCGGTGAGCAACCGCGAGTTTGTCGCCGACTCGTTGTATGCACTAGCGATGGTCGGTATCCACCTCTCGCGCATCGGCGAAGAATTCTGGCTGTGGTCGAGCGGCGAGATGGGGTTCGCCCGACTCGCCGACGGCTACGCGACCGGCAGTTCGATGATGCCGCAGAAGAAGAACCCCGATATCGCCGAACTTGCTCGCGGTAAGGCCGGCCGGGTCATCGGCAACCTCATGTCGCTGCTCGTCACCTTGAAGGGCTTGCCGCTCACGTACAACCGCGATCTGCAAGAAGACAAAGAGCCGATCTTCGACAGTCTCGATCAGGTCACGGCGGGGCTTATCGCCGTCGCCGGCATGGTCGAGACAGCCGAGTTTGATCTCGACGCCATGGCTGCGGCTGCCGACGACCCGACCGCCGGGGCAACCGACCTGGCCGAGTACCTCGTACGCACCGGTGTTGCATTCCGCGACGCCCACGCAATCGTTGGAGCGATCGTGCGCGATTCGCTCGCCAGCGACGCGTCGCTCATCGACCTCGTCAATGACCACGATCAACTCGGTGCCGAAGCCGCGCAGCTACTCGCCCCGGGACGCGGCGTCCGCAACCGGGTTACTGCTGGCGGCGCCGGCCTTGGTCCGCTCGTCGATCAACGAGATCGTTTCGCAGCTGCAGTTCAGGCGCACCGGGCTGAACTCGACGCTCTCACCTAAGAGCTGCGCCGGTAGGGCGAGGAACGAGCCCTGCTGGCAAGGCGGCCAGACAAGAAAGGGCGCTATTCGCCGAGGAACGAGGCGAAAAAGGAACTTGTCGTAGTGAGCGCTTGCACCTACCCGCGCGGCCCCTAGAACCAGTCACTGCCGCGACCGAGTCGCGCCGAAGACGTTGTCTTCGCTGCTGTTGGCGTAGGCCCCCTTGGCGTCGGGGTCGGCGCCGATCGCAGCGGCCGGACTCTGGCCATCGACGTGGCCCATCAGGCCTCGGTACAGCTCATAGCCAAGCAGCTCGCGGAGCCGTTTCGGGTAGGCGGCGATCTTCTCTGTCGGCACCGATAGATACTGATTTTGCTGGGTCCGGAAGAACCCCCGTACGTATTGCACGTTCAAGCCGAGTCGCCACTCGTCGTCGGTCGAGTTCGGGCCGCCGCAGTGCCAGAGCTGGCTGTCCATGATCATCACGCTGCCCGCTGGCATTTCCGCAGCGATGGCATGGGTGTCGTCGTCGGGTTGCGGATGGCCGGGTTCTCGATGTGAGCCGGGCACGATGCGCGTCGCCCCGTTCTCGGCGGTGAAGTCGGTGAGCGCCCAGATCGTCGTGACCATCATCGGTCGATGCGGACGCCCGATCTTGAAGAACCCATCGTCGGCATGCAGCCCCTGCAGCCGTTCGCCCGGACCGATGTCCATCGCCGTGGTGCCCGACAACAACAACTCGGGCTCCAGCACCTGTTCGACCAGCGGCAGCACGTTCGGGTGCATCGGGAGAATCTCGAAAACATCGGCTCGGGGAACCAGGTTGTAGAGCCGCTTCGTCGCGAAGCCCTCGGCCCTCGTGCCCTTTGGTTGCACCCCGAGTTCAACGAACTGCTGCCGCACCGCGTCGCGCAGATCGGCGGTGAGTGATGGGTCGAGCGCGTCCTCAACGATGACGTAGCCATCGGATTCGATGGCTTCGAGGTGATCGGTATTCGCAGGGGCAGACATCACAACGTCAACCGTAGCCGTCGACCCAGAGTCCGTTTCGAGGCACCCGACACCCGTCTGGCCGACACCCGCCTGGCTCACGCGTGCCCGGCCTACACACGCCTCACCTACACAATGCGCGAGTTGTGGGTACCCCAGTAGCGGTCTTTGAGGATGCGTTTGTACAACTTGCCGGTTTCCAAGCG
>Ga0209828_1001706_pt1 | contig 19463 bp, 22 predicted proteins | sample MaitaG_FD_187429 | JGI IMG/M metagenome (GOLD analysis project Ga0209828, IMG submission 187429) | Marine algal microbial communities from Maine, USA - Maine_Asex2 metaG (SPAdes) (version 2) | ecosystem: Host-associated > Algae > Red algae > Unclassified | place: Maine, USA | collected 2015-01-05 | reverse complement strand
GCTTGTTGGCGCGGCGCCTGTGTCGGTGGTGACGGTTCGGCTGGCCGCTGCGGTGGTGTACTGCTCGCTAGCGGAGTGATTGTAGCGTCGCGAGCAGCCACCGTCTCGACCAAACTCGAGTCGAAAGCGGCACTTGAGGGCTCGGACCAGATAGCCCCAGAGGTCGCTCGATCCGGCCGCCATGGGTCGGCGCCGAGGACCTGGGTATCAACTGACTGGGTATCAAGGGCCTGGGCGCTGCGGGGCTGGGGGGCGAGGGGCTGGGGGTCGAGGGACTGGGGGTCGAGGGACTGGGGGTTGAGGGACGCTGACTCCCGCAGGTCGACAGACGGTTGGTCCTCGTCTTCGGCCACGTTCGGTATGCCAACGCCTGACGGCTGAGCCTCAACCTCGGAGCTTCCAGATTGTTCCACTACACCCGTGACTGACGCCGCTGGCGAGGGTCGGCGACCTTGCAGCATCTGGACAACAGCACCAAGCGCCGCACCGACGATCGTTCCAAGTGCAGCGAACGCCAACACAGGCAGTCCGCTACGGCTCGTCGGTAACTCGGCCGCCTGAGCGACTGTTGCGGCAGTATTGGTTTGTGCCGAGACGTAGGTACTCGCAACGATGTCGGCGGTGTCTTTTGCGGCTTGGGGGTCGCCGGCCGTAGCGGTAACAGTGAGCAGGCTTGCAACGTCGGCTGCGGTGATCGTGACCTGAGGCGGGTAACCAAGGATCGCTTCAGCGGCGCCAAGCACCGCGGGGCTCGTGGCAACGGCAACCTCGTCAGCGAGCGTGCCGATCGGGTTATTTATTGTGACAAGCGACTCGGTCTCATAGGTCGGTGTTCCCAATGAATACAGAAGCAATCCCATGCCGAGACCGACGAGGGCAAAGATCGCGATTGTCCAGCGATTGTCCGTTGCCGGCTCTTCGGCCCCCGCTTCGACTGTGCTTGTCACGATTGCAACAGTACTTCGACGAACGATTCGAAGTGGTGAGCCCTACTCATAGGTCTGATACCGGGCAAGTTGCGCCCGAAGCGAGGTAACGATGTCCTCGAGCTCGGCCTCGCGTACTGACGCTCGATAGGCCCGCTCATCGGACTCTTCGGCGAGCACGTCGTACTCGAATCGCGCCTGTTTGCGCACCGACGCTGCAAACGAGTCTGCCCTTGCCATGTGCTCGGCTGCCTCGGATCTCACGGTGTCTGTTTCAGTAGCGATTGATGCGCTGTGTTCGAGGACCTCTGCGACAGTGGCCGCAGCGCGCCGACGTTCCGCGCTCACGCGTTCTTCAGCTTTGGCAACCTGGGCCTGAAGATCATCAAGCTGGACCTGGTACTGCTGCTCAAGAACGGTGATGCGTCGTTCGGCCTCTTGGGCTCGTCGCGTTTCACGGAGCTTCTCGATGTCGACATCGGCCAGACGGACCTCGTGATCGGCCTTGAGGCGCTGTAGGCGATCGACGGTAGAGCTGAGCTGTTCGACCTCAGTCGTGAGGGCGTCTAGCTGAAGGCGGTGAGCGTCGGTGAGTTCTTCGGTAAGCTGCTCAGCAGCAGTCGACGACGTGTGCTCCAAACGCATGCGTTGGTCGGCGATTATGTCCTTGTGGCGTTCACGTTCGGCGTGAAGTTCTCGAACATGCTGGGCATTCAGGTCAGTGATTGTCGCTTCGAGCTCCATCTGCCGGTCGACGAGCTGGCTTCGATACGAGTCGTGCACTTCATCGACTCGTTGCCGTTCGTTTCGCCGTGCGTCGTCAACAAGTCGGTCAGTCTGGTGGGTCAGGTCAAGCAACTCTTTGGCGTGGCGTACGCGTTCGGCCTCGAGCGACTCGCGATATCGGGCGGTCTCAGAGTCAAGAAATTCAATCTGAGCGGACAAGTCTTCAACCCGCCGTTGCAAGGCGTACTCGGTGTCACGGGCTTGGGTTTCACCTGCGTGGGCGTCACGGGCTTCGACACCAAGTTCCGGTTCGAGCACGAGCGACCCAAAGAACGATTCAGGCGTTGCATCGGCGTTCGTCATGGCATCACTTACTTGAGGTCGTAATTCGAATCAATTCCAACGGTAGTCGGCAACTAGTGTCGGGTTCGATATTTGATGTTTACCCGACTGTCGAGGAGTTGCCTGTGAGCCAAGAGCTTGAGACCGGAACCGAGGACTTATTAGCGCGAGTCGAAGATCGCGTAGCGGTGCTCACATTCAACCGCCCCGACCGTCGAAACGCACTCTCAACGGAAATGTACACAGGCTTCGCCACGGCACTGCCGCAGATCGAGGCTGACCCTGACGTCAGGGTCGTCATGCTGACCGGGGCTGGCGGTGCCTTCTGTGCAGGTGGTGACGTCAAAGCAATGAATCAATCGCACGTCAGTGGGCAGGGGCATCGTGCAACCATGAGTTCAGAAGAACGAGTCGCCGACCTGCAACTCCGCCAGCGCGAGGTCTCACTAGCGTTACACAACTTCCCAAAACCGGTGGTCGCCGCGCTGCCAGGCGCGGCGGCCGGTGCTGGACTCTCCATCGCCCTGGCGGCCGATCTGCGAGTTGCATCGCCAAACGCATTGCTGGTTACCGCCTTTGCGAACGTGGGTGCATCAGGTGACTTTGGAGGGAGCTGGTTCATGAACCGCCTGGTCGGCGAGTCCAAAGCCAAAGAGTTGTACTTTCGGTCACCCCGCCTGACCGCAGCCGAGGCGGCCGAGCTCGGCCTGGTGAATGCAGTGCTTGACGGCGACGACTTCCACACCGAAGCGCTGAAATGGTGCACCGACATTGCAAACCAAGCGCCCATTGCCATGGGACGCATGAAAGAAAATCTGAACCGGGCAAGCGATGTTGATCTTGCGACAGCCCTTGACGCCGAGGCCATCGCCATGGTTCACACGATGGCAACGGCTGACCACCGCGAAGCAGCGGCAGCGTTTGTTGAGAAGCGCACCCCGCTCTTCAAAGGCGAATGACAGACATGTCGCGAACCCGATGGATAACCGAAATGGGCATGGGCGTCGACGTGCGCGGAAATGACTACACCAAGGCTGCTCGCCGAGCAGTCTCCGATGCCTTGCGCCACAGCAGCCTGAACTTTTTCAACGCCGCCGGCAAGACCCACGACCAAATGCATGTCGACGTGCGGGTTGGCGTTGCTGAACCGGACAAGGTCGACTGCGACGCTGTAGCCGAAGAGGTGCCCTACGGCACCGTCACCGTCACCGCCGAAATTGGTGGTCTCGACGTCAGAGCGCCAACTGGTGACGGTGACATCGTGATTGCCAACGCGGCGATCCTCGTATCGTTCGACGACTAACCAAGGACCAAGAATGACCGCACCAGAGCTCGTTCACTTCGCAACGATGACCGTGAAGCTAGGCGAACAGTTTGTTATCAAAGGTGGACCAGTCGGCACGCGCATCGTTGCCGAAGTCAACTCGGTCGACGTGGCGGGCGACCGACTCAACGCGTCGATGGTTGGCAAGTCTGCCGCCGACTGGCTCACCGTTGGACCCGACGGCAGCTACGGCACGCTCGATGTTCGCATGACGCTGCAAACCCACGACGACGCCCTTATCTACGTGGAATATTCGGGTCGCATCGATCTGACGACAGGCAAGGCCGTATCAGCACCGCTGTTTCAAACTGGCGCCGAGAACTACGACTGGCTTAATCGCATGCAAGCGGTGGCCGATGGTCAGAACACCCCAGAGAACCTGATCTATGAGCTCTATGAGGTCCGACCGGCCTAGGGCACCGGTACCCCGCACCGGTACCGTGGCATCGGTACATGAGCCGCTTTCACATACCGCTTCCAGATCTCGGAGCGGCGCTGTCATCCTTACAGATTCCTGAGTACCGATCACTGTGGTGGGCGGGTGTCTTTTCGTTCATGTCGGTCCAGGGCCAGTTCGTGCTCCGCGGACTGTTGGCGTGGGATCTGACCGAACGTGAGGGGGCGCTCGGACTCGTCTACCTGGTCTTTGGGCTAACGATGCTCATTACGACACCATTTGGCGGGGTTGTGGCAGATCGCTTTGCGAAGCGTTCCGTCTTGTTATGGAGCCAGGGGCTGATTTTCGTCGCAGCAGCGCTTATGGCGCTGGTAGTCCTGGTTGATGTCATTGAGTTCTGGATGCTGCTTCTTGCCTCGGTGTGCCAGGGTCTTGCCTTTGCGTTCTATGGGCCGGCTCGTGTTGCGATGGCCGCCGAGCTCGTTGGCAGGGAGCAACTGGGTAACGCCATCACACTGTCACTGCTGAGCATGAACGGCACCCGAGTGTTTGCGCCGTCGTTGGCTGGCGTGCTGGCGGGAATTGCCTTCGTTGGAATCGGCGGTGCGTACATATTGTCTGCGTTGATGTCGTTCGTGTCGCTGCTGCAAATCTGGCGACTTCCCCACCGAGTTGCGTCAGACGCGACGCCTCGAAATCCGTTCAGCGAGATTATTGCGGGCGTCAAGTACGTGCATTCAGACCGGTCGTTGCGCCGCCTTGTTGCAGCATCGTTCTTCGTCATCATGTTTGGCTTCAACTACGTGGCGTTTATCCCAGCGCTGGTCGAAGGAATTTTCGACTTGTCAGACACTTGGGTTGGGTTTGTGAGTTCGGCAAGCGCGATCGGAGCGGTTGCCGTATCGCTACCGCTTGCGGCCAAAGCCGACGGTCCCGGTGGCGCCCGCATCATGGTTGTCTCAGGGCTGGGGTTCGGACTCGGCGTCATGCTGCTCGGCGCAGCTCCGACCATTTGGGTCGTATTCTTGATCGCCATTGGCATCGGTGGATGCACGACCGCCTTTCAGTCGCTATCGAACACCTTGGCACTCAGTGCGGCGAGCGATCACATGCAAGGCCGAGTCCAGTCGCTGATGCAGCTGTCGTTTGCGGGGTTTGGCATTGCGGCGGCCCCCATCGGTGCGCTTGCCGAGGCTATTGGCCTGCGCAAGACACTGGCGGTCATGGGCGGTATCGCAGCCGTCGCGACGATGGTCTTTGCGATTCTCGAACGAAGTGCCGTGCGGGGCAATTCGGCAGCGCTGGTAGACGCCTAAGTAATTACCAGGCGAGGTCCGGTTCGATGAAGTTCGACGGATGCGCTGCGTAACTGCGTCGGCGTTGATGCGCCACATGGTCCTCAAGCGAGTAGACCCCAGCGTCACTTCCGTACAGTTCGCTAAGGATGCGATGCGCTAAGGACTCGACCAGGTCACTCATCGTGGTAGACGCAGCAGCAGGCTGTGAGATGGTGCTTACTGTTACGATTGTCATGCCTCCTCCGTCGGCCACATACGGCTCCGCCTCCAGCGAACTAGGCCGTATTAGCCAGGTTCCGCTATCGACAATTAGGTAGGAAGAACGACCTGTCATGGGTCAACTAGGTCATGAGAACTAGAAGCCGGGCATGATGACACCTGCCATGCAGCACGACCGGCACGATCCCAATGAGTAGCAGGGCAACACCATGTCGTTTGGCAAAGCGGCGGTGCGGTCCGACAGCTGGCGGATCGTTGCCAGCCTCTGGGTCCCACCTGATGTTCGCAGAGACTAGCGCTGCGTCGTGCGAGCCGCATGCAACTAGGCCGGACAAATGTAAGCCGCTTCACAGACGAACCGAAGAGGTTCTGGCATGGTCACTCTATGGCTGACAAAAAGCGCGAAACGATTGATCAGCGCCCACGACACGGGTGGGAGCGACCTATCCCGACGGATCACGATTCCGCAAAGGAGCAGACAACTTTTCGGGCCGACGGTCCGTCACCAATCGAGGAAGTCCTCGCAAAGCACGAGGCCGAGATTGGTGAAGGCGAAGTGGAACCCCTGGTTGAAGTGCGCGCCAGCGATAACGGCGTCTACACATTCTGAGTTGGAGACCTGAGCTTGGAACCTGACGTTGCGGAAGACAAGCTACGCCTGCGGCTGGCCTAGGATCATTTCATGAGCCGACCCACTGGTAAGAGCCGTGTCACGCCCAAGAAGCCCAAGCCGGTCGACGGTGATATCCGAGTGCGTAAGCACGGAGATCATTCACACACCGAACGTTGGTGTGCGAACCATAAGCAGTGGGAGCAAGTGAGCTGATGAAGGTCGCCGTTCAAGCAAGTCCATGGAGCCGGGTTGACCTGCTTGAAGCGGCGGGGTTCGACGTCGTCGAGGCGCCCGTTGCCACCGAGGATGAGTTCATCGATCTGTTACGTGACGCCGATGGGGCCACGATTGGTACGCAACCGTTGACGAACCGGCGGGTGCTCGAAGCCTGCCCCAATCTCAAGGTGGTCAGCCGCATGGGGGTTGGTGTCGATTCGATCGACCTTGCCGCGGCAGCCGAACTCGGCATCTTGGCCTGCAACGTTCCCGGCGTCAATACCGCTGAGGTCGCCGACCATGCAATGGCGATGTTGTTGTCGCTTACTCGACGCCTGCCCGATGCGATTCGGACTACTCGCGAGGGGGCTTGGAGTTCCGACCGCGACCTCACGGTGCACTACCTGGAAACGGTACGGCGTATTGCCGGCCATACCGTCGGGATTATTGGATTCGGCGACATCGGCCGGGCATTTGCCAACCGGGTTCGGGGCTTTGGCCCGGCGCGCATTGTTGCTGCGGATCCTCACGTGCACCCATCGACCGCCGAAACCATGGGCGTTGATTTGTTGCCGCTCGAAGAGATGCTCGCAGTTTCTGACTATGTCAGCATTCACTGTTCTGCGACTTCAGAAACCCGACACCTCATCAATGCCCATACGTTGGCGTTGATGAAGCCGACTGCGATTTTGGTCAATACGGCTCGCGGCCCAATCGTTGACGGCGCGGCTCTGGCCGATGCTTTGGCTGCTGGCACGATCCAGGCGGCAGCGCTCGACGTGACCGAGATTGAGCCCATCCAGTCTGACGACCGGTTGCTCCAACTGCCGAACTGCATCGTCACTCCTCACTGTGCTGGGTTTTCACCGACGTTCTTAGACCAATGCACAAAACGTCAGGCAGAAAACGTCATGCGGGTACTCACAGGCTCGGCAGCTCCTCATGGTTTGGCGAACCCCGAAGTGATCAAGACCATCGCGGTCATGCGCCGCACGGAAAACCTCGGTCGTTGGGAAGGCGTGCCCGACTTCTCAACCGCGCTCCCGCTCTAGGGCGAACTTGCGCTGGTTCTAGTCGCGACACAGGTCGACGCAATAGTTTGGATCCATGGAGCTACAGCAATGGATGTAACGGCGACGACGGGCACCAAGATGCAGTTCTTGATCAGTCGGCGACCCGGCGTTACTCGTGACGAACTCGCGGTCAATTGGTTTGCTAACCACATGGCCGCAGCGATGGCTGGGCAGACCCGAAGCGGCTTTCTGAACGTCACGACACGTCTCACGGCCACGAGTGGTGTCGATCATCAGGCCTTGACCGACCATTAGCTCAATGTGCATGCCCGGAATGTCGCCGACGTTATGGGCCAGGTGGGTGCGTTTCGCTACGCCGTGAGCATCGCTCAGGAACCAACGGTCGATCCATACGTGGGAATGGCTGAGTTGTATTTCCCCGACGCCAACTCGCTGCGTGACTATGTGGAACGGTATGAGAGTGACGGCATCGAGCAGTACTTCGACAGCGATGCCCAGTTGATCTTTCGCTCAACCACCGAGATGGTCGGGATTGCTAGAACCGCCGGGGGCGAGGGTCACCTAGTCTCGGCGCATGAGGTGGTTTCTCTTACGTCACGATATTAACGGAGCATCGGTAGTTGTGGCCGACTACGACTCGCAAGAAGCTGCACGCGAAGCAATGGCTTCGTATGAGCACCACTACCCGCACCATGGGCCGTACTTCGTCGAGAGTCGAGATTCGGTGCCCAAGTCAGCGCGCGAACCGAAGTCTTCAGGAGCGTTCCCGTGGGTACTCGGGGCCATTGTGATCGTGACAGCGGTCCTCGGCGTAGCGTTTCTCCTGTTTCAGCTTGGTCGCGTTGAGGTAGCGCTTGAAGGCGGACCTCGCTTTGTTCCTGCTGAACGCGCAACGCCAGGTGACGAACCAACTGCGCCACCGGTCGCGGCGCAACCCGAACTGGATCAACCTGAGGGTGCCGAACCCCCGGCCCGACGTCCGACCGTTGAACCAGAAGAAGTCGATGAAGTCCGCCTTACTCAAGGGGCAGGCACGACAGCACAGGTTTTCGCTCGGGGCGTACTGAACTGTGGGGTATCAGGTCGCGCGTATCCCTTCTCGGAAACTCAGGCCGATGGGTCGGTGGTGGGGTTCGACGTGGACATGTGTCGTGCGGTGGCGGCGGCGATGTTGGGCGACGCCGACGCAGTGAACCTGGTTGAGCTTTCTGCGGCAGAGCGATTCACCGCCCTGTCTGTTGGCGATGTCGACGTGCTGATGCGAAATAGCACGTGGACGCAGAGTCGCGACACCGACGTGGGAGTCGACTTTGGCCCAACCACGTACTTCGACGGACAGCAGCTGATGGGCCGGGCGAGCGACGGATTCACAGCGAGCAGCCAGATCGCCGATATCGATGGAGCGATCGTGTGCACGACAGCCGGCACGACAACGGAATTAGCCATGGTCGCCGAAGCCGACAATGAGGGCGTCTCGATCGAATTGCTCACGTTTCAGGACTTCGGGGAAGTAACCGAGGCGTTCATCGAACGGACCTGTGACCTCATCACTATCGACGGAAGCTTCTTGTTGAGCCGTAAGGCTGAGGCGCAGCCGAGCGACCAAGAGTGGGTGATCTTTCCGCAGGTCCCATTCACGAAAGAGCCACTCGGCCCGATCTATCGGCCTGATGACTCACAATTTGCCGACATCGTCAATTGGACCGTGTACGCCATGCTGACCGCTGATGAAAACAGGATCAATCAGACCAATGTGTTTGAGGCGCAGGCCAACCCGGCACACGCTCAGGCGGGCCGCTTGCTCGGCGGCCCCGGAGAGGTGCAAAGCTTGATGGGCCTGGCACCTGATGCGTTCTTCCAGGTGATTGCTCAGGTCGGTAGCTACAACGACGTGTATGTCCGCCATCTTGAAGCAGCAGGCATGCCACGAACAGGTTCTCTGAACGAGCTTTGGAATGACGGCGGCATTATGTATCCACCTCCAGTTCGTTAGCCGGTCGCACGCGGCGCACCGCCGCGTTGCTAGACGACGGTGTCGCCAGCTGGGGTGGTGGTGCATTGGCCACGCGTGTGAACCGCAATTAGAGAACGAAACGGTAGCCAGCTGCGTCAAGGGCGATGCCGAAATCTTCGTAATCGTCACTGGTCTTGGGCGGCTCGAACTTCACGGTGACCCAGTGCCCGCCTCGGGGATGTGCTGTGATGTCACCAAACTCAAAGACACCAAGGGCGGTGGCGCCATTGAGACGTTCGAGCGCCTGGCGTAGATCGGCGAAGTCTTGTTGCTCGCCACGAGATTCTCTCGCTTCGTTCGTTACGAGTCGCAGCGCGAGGCGGTCGTGTGGAGCCTTCATCAGCTCAGATTATCTCTGCGCAAACGGTGGCGTAACGCGCTTTCTTGGGGAGCTGCGCTCACTCGAACCAGGCATCCAGCGTTGGGCTGCTACCTGGCGCCAGCTTGTATTGGAAGACTTCGAGCAAAACGCTGTCGGGTGCTTCGACCATGAAGTAGTCGAGTTCGGCTAGCTCCCGCACCGGCCCTGGCGCGAGCCCAGCCGCACCCATACGAGCTGCGAGAGTGGCGAGATCGTCGACCTGAAAACCCAGATGATGCACCGCACTGCGGCCGCTGTTTCGCGGCGGCTGGTCATAGAAGTTGAGACGCCCGGACCCGACCTGAACCATCACGTTGCGCGAGCCAGCAAAGCTCTGATCAGCGACAACGGTCGCATCAAACCACTGCCCGTAGAACTGCAAACTCTCGTCGAGGTTCGAGGCAAAGAGATGCGCATGATGAAAGTGGATGGCCATCGGTTGTTAGAGCGCGGTCATGCCGCCGTCGACAACGAACTCGCTGGCAGTGCAGTAGCTGCTCTCGTCACTTGCGAGAAAGAGAGCCATGTTGGCCACTTCGAGCGCTGATGCATTGCGGCCGAGCGGCACGAATTGGTTGACGGTGCGATCGTTGTCTTGTCCGTCGAGCACGGCGGTCTGCAGCATGTCGGTGTCGATCAGGCCCGGGTGGATCGAATTGACCCTCACGTTGCGCCGTGCATTCTCTAGCGCCGCGGCCTTGGTCATGCCACGCACAGCCCACTTTGAGGTGAAGTAGGCAAAGGCGCCAATGCCGCCTTGCATGCCAGCGACCGACGAGATGTTCACGATCGACCCCTGGTTTGCGTCACGCATGTGGGGCGACACGGCTCGCATGCCCAAGAAGACCCCGGTGCAGTTGATGTCCATGACGTGACTGAAGTCGTCGGCACTGATCTCGAAGTGGCGTCCTTTGGCATAGATGCCAGCGTTGTTGATGAGGACGTCGACCTTGCCGCTGACTGAGATGATCTCCTCGACCAGTGTTGACCATGCCGCTTCGTCTCGAACGTCGAGGTGACGGTAGGTCCCGCCCATGTCGGCAGCGACGGCCTCGCCCTCGGCATCCAGCACGTCGGTCAGCCACACCGTGGCTCCCTCGGCTGCGAACAGTCGAGCTTCGGCTTCGCCTTGGCCACGTGAGGCACCGGTAATGATGCAGATTTTGTCGTCAAGTCTTCCCATCAGCCGATTCTGTCACGCCGACGGCTTTCGATCAGCACCGCACCTGCAGCACGTCGAGCGGACCGGTTGGTCAGGACAGTGACACAATCTGATCTCGATACTGAACGAGTAGCGACGGGCCGACAGCGAGAACCTTTTTGGGACCCTGTCGGTCCGACCGGCGCAGTTCTTCGCCATCGAGCGTGTAGATGCCATCAGGTGTGGCGACAGCAACAGGTCCAATCTGTCCGACCAGGGTGGCACCGGCGAGAGGCGCAGTGCCAAGTATGGAACGACAGCGCGATTGGGGTCCAGCGAGTCGGGTCCGCGACACTCGACCTATGACTGATTCTTCTGACAACGATCTTCCAACAACAGGCGCTGCAACAGTTGACGTAGACGCATCGGCCGAGGACGTCTACGCTTTTCTGACTGACCTTGCAAAGCTGCCGACCTTAAGCCCCGAAAACGAACGCTGCGAGTTCCTCGCTGATGCCATGGCTATCGATGTTGGCGTTCGGTTCCGCGGACACAACAAGGCCGGTGACTACGAATGGCACGCCGACTGCGAAGTCACCGTTGCCGATCCGGGCAAGTCCTTCGCCTACATCGTGCCGCCCGACTTTGAGCACACCACGACGTGGGCGTACGACATCGAGTCGACCGGTCCGATCAGCTGTCGTGTTACCGAGAGGTTCGATGCTCCAATGCTGGCGTTGCCAGACGTCTACCCGGGCAAGATCGAAGGCCGATGTGAGAACCTCACCCAGGCCTGTGAAACCACGATGGCCAACCTGCAGGCCGCGTTCGCTAGCTGATTTCCTACCCGGTTTGTTGGGGGAGATTGCGATCTGGTGACCGCAAAACCCCGAACAGTCCCGGCTAGCAAGGAGACTCACTAACCGGGACCGACAGGCATTTACTTTGGCTAGCTGCCGCCCTCATTCAGGGTCACGGTGGTCTTTGAGAATCCGCTGCCGTTCGCATCAACGCCGGCATCGGCGAGGAGCTTGAGCGCCGCCTCGGCGTATTCGTTCGTGAACGCCGTTGCGTCAGGGGCGCTGCCCAGGACACTCTCGGAAGTAGCGACATCAATCGTCTGATCCCAGAGACCCTGGTTAATCACGCCTGCACCGTCTGGTGACGGCCAGATCAGCGCGCTGATCTCGTTGAGCTGCCACGTCTGATGAGACTCACCGAGGGTAGTGCCATTGTTCAGCACGACATCAACACAATCGCTCGAGTTATCTCGGCACCAGGCCCAGCCCTCGACCGATGCCGCAATGAACCGTGTCGTGATGTCCTGGTAGGCCTCATCGCCGAGACGCGTGCCATCGGCCCAGATTGCATCCTGCAACATTGCGGTGCCAACGTCGTTCCAGTCGATGATGGTGAAATCGTCTGCGGTAAACAACTCGCCCGTCTCCGGGTTGATGGTCTCAAGTACCTGGGCGTACTCGTTGTAGATCATCGCTTGTGCGGCATCGATCTCACCGGTGATCAGCGCAAGCATGTCGAAGTTCTGCTGCACGATCTCGTAATCGACGCCTGGTTCAACGCCTGCGGAGCGTGAGCCCGCCAGGAGTTCTAACTCGTTGCCGAAGCCCCAGCTGCCCACCTTGCGGCCAGCAAGATCAGCCGGCGCAGCGATGCCAGAGTCTGCAAAGGACACCTGAAGCGTGCCCGAGCGCTGGAAGATCTGAGCGACGTTGACAATGTCGAGGCCCTCTTCACGAGACACGAGGGCCTTGGGAACCCACGAGATCGCGAAGTCAGCAGCACCTGATGCGAGCTGCTGCTGAGGAACGATGTCGAGGCCACCTTCAACAATGGTGACGTCGAGACAATGGTTGGCGTAGAGCCCCTCGTCGAGTGCGGCGTAGTAGCCCGCGAATTGCGCTTGCGCGAACCATTGCAGTTGCAACGTAACTGCGTCGACTGCGTCGCAGTCCTCGGCGCTGCCGCCCCCGGCGGCGTCATCAGAGCCTCCGCACGCAGTCGCAACCATCGCCATTGCGATCAGAACGGCGGTTAACCGTTTAAGTGTTGTTTTCATTTTCCCTCCAGGGTTCCGACGTGAGTCGGTCGATAATGATTTGGATATTACAAAAGCTCGGTTCGTTGGCCGGGCGTAACGAGGCGTCCGATAAACAGCGCGATGCCAAAGAGAACCAGCCCAAGGACGCTGGCGACCACGATGGCCGCCCAGGCGTTGTCATAACGCGAGAAGCTAGCGTTCTGGGTGATCACAGGACCCAAACGATTGGTGGGACCGCCGAAGTACTCGGCAACGATCGCAGCGATGACACTGAGTGGAGCGGCAAGCCGCAGTGAGACCGCAAAGAAGGGCATGGCGTTCGGGATCCGCACCTGGCGCAGGACCGTTGCTGGTGACGCTGCGTAGGAGCGCATCAGCTCAAGCTGGCTTGGGCCGACCTCGGTCAATCCACGAGCGACGTTGATGAAGACGGGGAAGAAGACAACGGCGATGACCACGGCCACATTGCTCGCCATGCCGGTTATGCCGAACCAAGCGTTGAAGATCGGCGCCAGTGCAACAATTGGCGTTGCGTTTGCGACAACGGCAAGCGGCGTGAACGAGTCGCGCAGTAGCCGAAATCGTGTCGTCAACAGCGCCAAGCCCGCTCCGAGGACTACGCCAAGAATCAGGCCGAGCACCGCCACCTTGCCGGTCTCCCATCCTGCTTCGCGCAGGTTGGTGATGCGGCCGCCACCAACTTCGCCAGCCCATTCGGTGCGTAACGCAGACAAGATTGACGATGGCTTTGGTAGCAAGAATTCTTCGATCCCGAAGCCGCGGACTGCAGCTTCCCACAGCATGAGAAACCCGACGCCAAATACGACGGGAGGCCATAGTGCTCGAAGTCGCGTCATTGCGGGTCGCCGGTCTCGATGCCGCCCGATTCGATGCCGCCCGATTCGATGCCGCCCGATTCGATGCCGCCCGATTCGATGCCGCGGAGTGCCTCGCGGACCTCGGTGGTCTTCTTGAAGAACTCGGCTGACTCACGGATCGCGGCATCTCGTCTGCCAAGCTCGACATCAATGATCGAGTGAATGCGTCCAGGCCGCGGCGAGAGAACGATGACACGATTCGACAAGAAGACGGCTTCGGCGATGCTGTGCGTCACGAAAATGATCGTGGTGCCCAGTTCTTTGTGGATCCGAAGAACTTCGGTCTGCATGTTCTCGCGGGTCATTTCGTCGAGCGCACCAAATGGCTCATCCATGAGCAAGAGGCGGGGAGAGAACGAGAGCGCGCGGGCGATTGCAACTCGTTGCTGCATGCCCCCTGAGAGCTGCCAGGGGTAACTCTTGCCGAAGTCGCCAAGTTCGACGAGTTCGAGCATCTGGCGCGAGCGCGTGCTTCGGTCAGCCTTGGAGTGCCCCATCAGTTCGAGCGGCAGTTCGACGTTCGCTGAGACGGTGCGCCAGTCGAACAGTCCAGCCTGCTGGAACACCATGCCGTAGTCGCGGTCAAGACGAGCTTGAGCTGAGGGTTTGCCGAATACTTCGACACCGCCCGAGGTGGGCTCGAGAAGGTCGCCGATAAGTCGCAGCATGGTGGACTTGCCGCAGCCGGAAGGGCCGATCAATGAGATGAACTCGCCTTCGGCAATATCTGCGTTGACATGGTCAAGCGCATTGACTTGAGCGGGGGTGCCAGCCCCGAATGTCATGGAGAGGTCGCTGATCTTTACTGCGGTCATAGGGCTCGTGTCTCAATGCTGTCGGGGCGCTTGACGAGTGCTCGTTCGGCAAGTGTGACGACGCCAAAGACGAACAGGCCGAGCAGGCCGGCAGCGATGACTGCGGCGTAGACCTTGGATGGTCCGGTGGAATAGCGAGTCGCGAAGTCAAGAATTGAACGGCCAAGACCACCGCGTACGCCCGCAGAGATTTCGCCTACGATGGCGCCGACCACGCTCAACGTTGCGGCCAGCTTGAACGCCGGAAAGAGGAACGGTCGTGCCGCTGGAAGTCGGACCTTGAACAATGTGTCCTTCCACCCGCTGGCATAACTGCGCATTAACTCAATGTCTGCAGGGTTCGGGGACTGGAGCCCTTTGAGTCCGTTGACAGCCACGGGGAAGAAGGTCAGGTAGGTCGAGATCAGCGCGACCGAAAGCGTGTCACCCCATCCGTTGGTGCGGCCCCAGGTCACAACGATGGGCGCCAGCGCAATGAGGGGAATGGTCTGGCTGATATTGATCCACGGCAGCAATCCCCGTTCAATGATCCGTGATCGCATCATGACGGTCGCTAGGAGCAAGCCGATAGTCGTGCCCATAGCGAAACCGAGTGCGGCTTCGCGCAAGGTGAAGAACGCTGATTTGACCAAGAACCATGCAAGGGGGTCGCCGCCACGTTGGGCTGGTTCGAAGAAAGCGCCGACAATGTCAGTCGCATGCGGCATGGTGAGGTCGTTGGAACTGATCGGCCAATTCACGCCCAGGACCTTATACAGCTCCCACAGCCCTGCGACGACGGCAACGGCGACCACGGCGGTCATGACGCGGCGAAAGAGGTCGCGGGAACGAGGTGGCCGAGAGTCCATCAGCTTGTTAGCGGAATGCCGGGATGACGCGTTGGCCGTAAGCGTTCAACGTCTCATCCTTTTGGTCGTGCATTAGGTAGATCGCAAACTGATCAACGCCGAGCGCCTTGAGTTCTTCGAGTCGGGCGATGTGATCGGCTTCGGTACCAAGAATGCAGAAACGGTCAATGATCTCGTCGGGTACGAAGTCGACATGGGTGCTGTGCGACTTGCCATGCTCGGCGTAGTCGTAGCCCTCTCGCTCTTTGATGTAGTCGGTGAGCGCTTTAGGAATCGCACTGCTCTCGCCGTAGCGAGTAACAAGGTCTGCAACGTGGTTGCCGACCATGCCACCGAACCAACGCACCTGGTCTCGCTGGTGCTCGATATTGTCGCCGACATAGGCAGGTGCAGCAACACAGATGTGCAGAGCGTCTGGGTCGCGGCCGGCGTCTTCGGCTGCTTTGCGGACGGCGCCAATGGTCCACTCGGCGATGGCAGGGTCAGCCAGCTGCAGGATGAAGCCATCGGTTTCGGAGCCGCACAGGTTCAGTGCCTTGGGGCCGTATGCCGCCATCAACATGTCGAGCTCGCCCCCGGTGGACCATGGCAGCTGCTGCTGCGTGCCGTTGTAGGTGACTTCTTTGCCCTCGACGAGCCCTTTGATGACCTTCATCGATTCGCTCAGTGTCGCGAGCTTTGCTGGCTTTTTGCCGATGACTCGCATTGCCGAGTCGCCACGTCCGATGCCACAGATTGTGCGGTTGCCAAACATGTCGTTGAGCGTCGCAAAGTGCGAGGCTGTCACGGTCCAGTCGCGAGTGCCGGGGTTGGTAACCATTGGCCCAACGATCATGCGCTTGGTGGCCGAGAGCATCTGGCTGTAGATGACATAGGGCTCTTGCCACAGGATGTGGGAGTCGAACGTCCAGCCGTAGCTGAAGCCGAGATTCTCTGCCTTCACTGCAAGGTCGACCACGCGCCATGCCGGCGGGTCGGTTTGCAGTACTACTCCGAATTCCATGAGTCAGTCCCTTTCGCTAGATGTTTGTCGGGAAGCCCAGATCGACTGCGCTTGTTGCCGGGTCAGGCCACCTGCTCGTGATGACCTTGGCTTTGGTGAAGAACTTGACGCCCTCGGGGCCGTACATGGTGGTATCGCCAAACAACGAGTCTTTCCAGCCGCCAAACGAGTGGTAGCCGACCGGGACCGGGATCGGTACGTTGATGCCGACCATGCCAGCGTCGGCATCCTCTTGGAAACGGCGAGCTGCGCCACCATCGCGGGTGAAGATTGCGGCTCCGTTGCCCCAGCGATTCTGTTCGATCAACTCGACACCTCGTTGGTACGTGTCGACTCGTACGACGGCCAGAACCGGACCGAAGATTTCGTCTTGATAGACCGACATGTCGGTGGTGACGTGGTCGAGCAACGTGACGCCGGTAAAGAAGCCGTCGTTCGAGAACTGTGCCTGCCGACCATCCACGACCACGGTCGCCCCAGCCGAGGCGCCTTGGCCGACATAGTCGTTGACGCGGTCCCGCGCTTCTTCGGTAATGAGCGGCCCCATCTCGGAAGTGGGATCGGTGCCGTCGCCGATCACAAGTTTCTCCATACGGACCTTGATCGCTTCGACGAGTGGGTCGGCTACATCGCCAACCGCAACGACCACCGAGATGGCCATGCATCGCTCGCCGGCGGATCCATAGGCGGCGCTGACCGCAGAGTCAGCGGCAAGGCCGATGTCGGCGTCGGGCAGTACGACCATGTGGTTCTTTGCGCCACCAAGAGCCTGCACGCGCTTGCCGTTGGCCGAGCCGGTCTCGTAGACGTACTTGGCGATTGGACTTGAGCCCACAAAGCTGACGGCCTTGATATCGGGATGTTCGAGCAGGCGGTCTACGGCGAGCTTGTCGCCATTGACGACGTTGAACACACCGGGCGGAAAGCCAGCCTCTTGTGCGAGCTCGGCGATGAACATTGGCGCCGATGGATCTCGCTCGCTGGGCTTCAGGATGAAGCAGTTGCCGGTCGCAAGCGCATTCGGGATCATCCACAACGGCACCATCGCTGGGAAGTTGAACGGTGTGATGCCAGCAACGACCCCGAGCGGTTGGCGTACTGAGTACACGTCGACACCAGTTGATGCTGATTCGTTGTATGAACCCTTAAGCATTTCGGCGATACCGCACGCATATTCGATGTTCTCGAGCCCGCGAGCAACTTCACCCATGGCATCACTGGTGACCTTGCCATGCTCGGCTGTGAGACGGCGCGCAATCTCGGCTTGGTTGGCCTCGACCAGGTTTCGATAGGCGTACATGAGCTTTGTGCGTCGGGCCACGCTGACGTGTCGCCATTCGGCAAACGCCGCTTGCGATGACGCAATTGCAGCATCGACCTCGGCCAAACTGGCCATTGCCAACTCGGCGGTTTGTTCTCCAGTGGCCGGGTTGAAGACCGGCTTTGTGATCCCCGACGTGCTCTCGGTGGTCACGCCGTCGATGAGGTGATGAATCTTGTCCACTGTGCTGTCGTCCTTAGAAAGAGAGGCTGAAAGGTTGCGTGCTTAGATGAGGTAGGAGGAGAGGCCGCGCGGTTGATATTTTCCATCGCCGGGTGCTCCGAGATACTCGTTGTTCTCCAGCACGATCTTGCCCCGGGACATGACCGTGTCGACCTTGCCCTGGATCTCGAAGCCTTCCCAGGCTGAGTAGTCCATGTTCATGTGATGATTGTCAACGCTGATGGTCCAGCTGGCGTTGGGGTCATAGAGAACAATGTCGGCGTCGCTGCCCGGGGCTATGACGCCCTTTTGTGGGTACATACCGAACATGCGAGCTGGGGTTGTGGCGCACAGTTCCACCCACCGGGGGAGCGTGATCTCACCTTGCAGGACACCCTGGTAGATGAGGTCCATGCGATGTTCCACGCTGCCGATGCCGTTGGGGATCGCACGGAAGTCGCCGATACCGAGTTCCTTTTGCTCCTTCATGCAGAAGGGGCAGTGATCGGTGCTGACCACGCTGAGGTCGTTGGTGCGCAACCCGTTCCACAGGTCGGCATGGTGATGCTCGTGCTTGGTGCGCAGCGGGGTACTGCAGACATAGCCGGCGCCGGCGAACCCTGGCGCTCCGAGATGGTCTTCGAGATTTAGATACAGGTATTGCGGGCAGGTTTCGGCAAACACGTTCATGCCTTTGCCGCGGGCGATCGCGACCTGTTCAAGGGCCTCGCTGGCAGACAGATGCACGATGTACAGCGGTGCCGCGCCAACCTTGGCGAGCTGAATAGCGCGGTGGGTTGCCTCGCTTTCAAATTCGGCTCGCCGCACGATGCCGTGGTAAATCGGATCGGTCTCGCCGCGTTCCACGGCCTGCTCGGCGAGCAGGTCGATTGCGATGCCGTTCTCAGCATGCATCATGATCATGCCGCCATTGCCTGAGGCCTGCTGCATGGCGCGCAGGATCTGTGCGTCGTCGCTCAGGAATACGCCGGGGTAGGCCATGAACAGCTTGAAGCTTGTAATGCCCTCGTCGACAAGGATGTCCATCTCCTTGAGCGACGAGTCGTCGACGCCGCCAATGATCATGTGGAAGGCGTAGTCGATTGCGCAATTGCCTTCGGCCTTCGCCATCCATTCGTCGAGGCAGGTGCGCACGTTTTGCCCAGCGCTCTGCACGGCAAAGTCGATGATCGTTGTGGTGCCACCCCATGCTGCGGCGCGGGTCCCGGTCTCAAAGGTGTCGCTCGCATTAGTGCCGCCAAACGGCAGCTCCATGTGTGTATGGCAGTCGACGCCCCCTGGGATGACGTATTTGCCGCTGGCATCGACAACGCGCTCGGCCCCGCGCTCGGCCGTGTCGGCCGGGCCAGAGCCCGGTGCCATAAGCGCCACGATCTTCTCGCCGTCGACTAGCACCTCGGCCGGGTCAGCGCCCGTTGCCGTAATGACGGTTCCATTTTTAAACAGCGTTGTCACAGTTTCTCCTCGCAATCGTGGCTTCGGCTTCGCCTCGGGCCGCTCTGCGGATTGTCGCAATGGCCAGGTCAACCGGTTTGTTGTTATTGGTAGTTAGTAGGTATTCGGAAAGTGCGTCGTTCGTTGGAGTGTGATCGTGCCAGCGTGTCCGACGAATGTCGGCCCGAGCGGAGCGGTTAGTTGCTGGGGTTGGGAGCGAGGGACGAGCGGGTGGAGTCGACGGAGGAGGCGACCAGAGGTGTTTTGGCGGTGTCCAACGAACGTCGGCCCGAGCGGAGCGGTTAGTTGCA
>Ga0209828_1001705_pt1 | contig 19473 bp, 13 predicted proteins | sample MaitaG_FD_187429 | JGI IMG/M metagenome (GOLD analysis project Ga0209828, IMG submission 187429) | Marine algal microbial communities from Maine, USA - Maine_Asex2 metaG (SPAdes) (version 2) | ecosystem: Host-associated > Algae > Red algae > Unclassified | place: Maine, USA | collected 2015-01-05 | reverse complement strand
CTAGCTTCTGAGTTGATTAAAAAACTCCAGAAGGCTTTATTTCCTACCTACTGCACCTAATAGTTTTCATATACCTAAGGAATACAGTAGTGAATGGCACAAATGCTATATCTAAATTTGAATTACTCTTACGGAATAAGATTTTACTATTAATCCACATAAACCTAGATTTTAAAATCTTGATGTTCACATAGAGCATTTGCAATAGAATTATTTCAAATTTTTTAAATATTCTTGATTTATGAACATCCTATTTTATGATTGATTAAAAAAAATTCAAATGTTCGCTTTACTATTTATAGATAAACATCACATTCTAATATATCTGTATCCAGTTTTTTGACTTGGTACAATTATAAAATATAAAATCATTATTATGAAGCACTTTACACTTTGTGTGCTATTTGCATGCTGCGCCCAGATATTGCCCGGACAGTTTATCGAAAAGCACAACTTTCCTAGTCTTGCAGACACCAAAACAATAGATGGAAATGAAATTTCATTTTCATTTGGTCAATCATTAACAACTACATTCAATGGTTCTCAATTTATCTTAACACAAGGATTTCATCAACCATTGAATCTATCTACTGTCAATACGCAAAACATTTTGTCAGAAGAAAATTATGAGATTTTTCCTAATCCTAATATGGGAAGCTTTCGATTTAAATTACATGCTAGCGAATCGCTAACAGGTAAAATTCAAATAAGAAACGTACTTGGCCAATTAATTTCTGAACAAGCAATAGTCGATCAATCTTCTTTTATAACAGATTTTAATCTTTCAAGCCAAGAATCAGGAATCTACTTGCTTCAATTTATCTCTGAAACCAACACCATTCTGATTTCTCAAAAAATTATAGTTCAATTTTAAATTTAAATCATGACAACTCTATATAAAATACTTACACTCCTATTTATATGCATTATTTCTGTGCAAAGCATTGCACAAACAAATTTTCATCGGTTCTATTACCAAGCAGTTATTAGAGATACTGATGGATCTCCACTGGAAAATAAAGACATCGAAATCAAATTAGATATTGAATCTCAAAATGGGGTTTCAAGATATACGGAAACAAGAGATATTACTACAAACCAATTTGGTCTAGTTAATCTCATTGTAGGAGACAATGCATCTCCTTCTGATTTTGATGATATAGCGTGGGGAGAAAACAAATACTTCCTAAATGTTCGCGTCTCTTTCGATGGGCAAACAGAAGACTTAGGTCGATCAGAAATTCTTGGTTCGCCCTATTCAAATGTTTCTAACGAGGCCGTAAATGGAACTCCAGGTGCGCAAGGACCAAAGGGGGACAAAGGGGATCAAGGAGAAGCTGGGAAGGATGGTTCAGGAGTAAATATTGTGGGGTCTGTTTGGTCTCCAAGTAATCTTCCTAGTAACTATAATGGTGATGTTGGAGACATGTACGTTATGGAAATTGATGGTTCTGGTTGGGTTTGGGATGGTACGGATTGGATAGAAGTAGGCCAGATAAGAGGACCGCAAGGGCCTGAAGGGCCAGAGGGTCAAGAAGGTATCGAGGGACCTAAGGGTGATGACGGTGATAAAGGTGATAAAGGTGATAAAGGTGATAAAGGTGATCAGGGTGACCAAGGAATCCAAGGAATTCCGGGTCCAAAAGGAGACAAAGGTGACGACGGTGATCAGGGAATACAAGGTATTCAAGGACCCCCGGGAGACAATCAGTGGTTGTCCAGTACAAATGGAATAGCGTACAATAACGTGGAAATACATAATAGTACAACCAGTGGAAGGGTGAGTCTCAGCTCATCATCCCATGTATATCAACTTTCTCCCGAAGGAGCTACGTTTACCGTGCGTGATGATAATACATATAAATATGGTTATTATGGCCCCGACGAATTTGGACCAACAAGTAACAATTCAATTCAATTAGGAAGTGCCTCCTTTAGATGGAGTCAAGTGTGGAGTAATAATCCAATTAACACATCTTCTGATAGACGATTAAAAAAGAATATCAAGACTACAGAATTTGGATTAGATGCGATTATGCAACTAAATCCTGTAGAATATCAATGGAAAAAAGGAGCTCAAAAACCAATGATAGGCTTGATAGCTCAAGAAGTAGAGCAAGTGATACCAACGGTAGTCACTCATACAATTGTGGAAGAATCAAAAAGGGCTGCACTAGAAGTGGGTGGAAGAAAACTAACGGAAGAAAACTTGGACATATACTCAATTAGTTATTCACAACTTATTCCAGTGCTCATTAAAGCTGTCCAAGAACTTGCAGACGAAAATGCTACTCTAAAACAAAGAGTGCACCAATTAGAAAATAAATAGTTTCTCATCTAAGAAAGAAGGGAGAATTTTTCCCTTCTTTCTTTTATCCTTTCCACTGCTCTTGCGTATCTAAATTCTAAAACTCTTGTATCTTAATTGCAAATAGATAAGATACACATGAAAAGATTCTTATGCTTGTTTCTCCTGCTTTCTTTTATTTCCTGTAAGGACTCCCATAAAGAAGATCCAAACAAAGAAGTATGGGTTGATTTATTTAATGGTGAGAACTTAGACAATTGGACTCCAAAATTCTCCAACAATACACTCGGTGTAAATTATAACAATCGATTTCAAGTAAGCGACTCTCTACTAAATGTGGTGTATGAAGTTCAGGATAGTTTCGTAGGAAACTTTGGACACTTATATTATAAGGACAAATTTTCTCACTACAAGCTCAGGGCAACTTATCGTTTTCATGGTGAGCAACAAACAAATGGTCCTGCGTGGGCGTACCGTAATAATGGTTTGATGCTGCATTGTCAAGATCCGAAAACCATTGCGATAGATCAAGACTTCCCTCTTTGTTTGGAAGCACAACTCCTAGGTGGGAATGGCGCGGATGAACGCACCACCGGTAATCTTTGCACACCGCACACCCATGTTACCATGGGTTCCGAAATTGAAAAAACGCATTGTGTTAATTCCAATTCAAAAACATACCATGGCGATGGCTGGCAGGAGGCAGAAGTGCTCGTTTTAGGAGATTCATTGATTCAACATTTCATGGAAGGAGAGGTGGTCATCGAATACCACAGTCCTATTGTTGATGTTTCCTTACTAGGAGAAACGTCATTTATTGACGGTTCGAAGGTGGACGATGGATATATTTCTATTCAAGCAGAAACAGCTCCGATTTCTTTTAAATCTATACAGTTATTAGACTTATGCGGCTGTATGGATGAAAAATCGACAAATTACAAGTCCTATTACACTAAATCCGATCCCTCTAAATGTATTTTTTAATTTCAGGGAAAATTAGACTGCACTCAAAGTTCAATAGCAAAACATATGCATAAAATAATATCTCTTATCCTTCTTGTAGGTCTGCTTGCTTGCACAGAAGAACAAAAACTTGATTCTCCTCACACAACCTTGCACATAGATGATAACTTAGCGATGGACTTAGCACGCAATATCATGTCTGAAGTTTCTGTAGAGCTCAAGGATGACTTTTCATTGGACTTATGGGCCGCAGATACTATTGTTAAAGATCCAATTGCTATTAGTATCGATAAATATGGTGCTATCTATTACACACAGGCAAATCGATTAAGTAATTCTGAGTTTGATATTCGTGGGCATAAAGATTGGATGACAACTTCTATCTCTTTTGAAAGTCCGGAGGATCGCAGAGCGTTTTTACGAAAGACTTTTTCAGAAACAAATGAGCAAGGCGAAAAATATTTAAAAGATCTAAATGAGGACGGTGAATTAGATTGGAGAGATTTGACCGTGGAGAAGGAACAGATATGGGTTGTTCGCGATGGTAATTCTGATGGATTTGCAGAACAAACGCAACTTTTCATCGAAGATTTCCATGAAGAAATTACAGATTTAGCAAATGGTGTCGAAGTACATAATGGAGATGTGTTTCTCGGTGTAGGTCCTGACCTTTGGAGAATAAATGATACTGATAATGATGGCTATGCAGACAAAAAAGAATCTATTAGCCACGGTTATGCTGTGCATATCGGTTTCGGTGCGCACGGTATGTCAGGAACTACCATAGGGCCAGATGGAAGGATATGGTGGGGTATCGGTGACATCGGTATGAACGTAGTAGACAAGGAAGGAAAACAATGGAAGAACCCTAATAGCGGAGTGATCGTGCGCTCAGAACGTGATGGTAGTAATTTCGAAATTTTCTGCCACGGTGTAAGAAACACACACGAATTTGATTTTGATCAATACGGAAATTTAATCACCGTAGACAATGACGGTGACCATGAAGGCGAACGGGAACGTTTAGTGTATCTAATCAATGGCTCGGATACAGGTTGGAGAATAAACTGGCAGTTTGGAAAATATACAGATCCCAAAAACAACAAATACAAGGTCTGGATGGACGAAAAATTAGGCATTCCTAGATGGGATGGTCAAGCTGCATATATCCTCCCCTGTATCCAAAACTATGTCAATGGCCCTACTGGTTTAGTCTATAATCCGGGTACTGCTTTAGGCCCTCGCTATTACAATAAATTCTTTGTGTCAGAATTTAGAGGTACTCCATCCTCTTCTCCTATTCATGCCTTTGAGTTAGAGCCAGAAGGTGCATCTTTTAAACTAAAGTCTACAGAAGAAATTGTAAAAGGACTTTTGCCTTCGGGAATAGATTTTGCGCCAGATGGTGCCTTATACTTTGCTGATTGGATAAATGGATGGGGCACTAAAAACAAAGGTCGCATCTGGAAAATTGATGTGACGGGTGAAGATGAAACACGTTTAAGAAAAAGCACAAAATTGATTTTAGAATCAAACTTTAGCGCTTACAAGAATGAAGAACTTGCTGAACTATTAGGACATCAAGACATGCGTGTAAGGAAAAATGCGCAATTTGAATTGGTAGACAGAAAAGAGCTTGACATTTTAAGTCAAACGGCAAAAATGAGTACTAACCAATTAGCAAGAATACATGGCATCTGGGGCATTGCTCAATCTGCACGTCTAAACAAGACAAACGCAAACGTCCTCACGGAACTATTGAGTGACAAGGACAGAGAGATTGTTAACCAAGCAATAAAAATGATCGGTGATATAAAACTTAAGAAGGGGGAACAACTTATCCCATTCTTAAGCGATCCTTCCTTGCGAATTCGATTGCATGCTGCTGAAGCCCTCGGGCGACTTAAGTATAAGGATGCAGTGCAGCCGCTGATTGCAATGTTGAGAGACAACGATGATAAAGACAGTTGGGTACGACAGGCAGGAATGATTGCCTTAGGAAGAATTAATGACGCAAATTCAGTTGCCGCCCTTAGAAACGATCCCTCAATAGCAGTGCGGACTGCTGCGGTTGTTGCATTACGCAGAATGAAAAGTCCACGCATTGCAGAATTCCTTAAAGACCAAGAAGAATATATTGTTGCTGAAGCTGCAAGAGGTATCAATGATGATTACTCGATCCCTGAAGCACTTCCAGAACTTGCCCGCAGTTTAATGGACTTGCGATTTACGCAAGAGGCGCTTATTCGTAGGGCAATTAATGCTAATCTCCGTGTTGGTAATCTTGAAAACATTAACTTTTTACTTGCATATGCACAGGAACCTGCTGCTCCTGCTCCTATGCGTGCTGAAGCCTTGGAAGCACTCAGTACATGGGCAAAACCCTCAGTTCATGATCGTGTAGATGGTAGATATAGAGGACCCATTGTGCGAGATATCACGCCACTCGAAAACGCGGTGTTACCAAATATGAAAACACTGCTAAACTCGAATGATCCACTTGTTCAAATCGCTGCAATTCGCACAGCACAGCGGCTTAAGTCCAATGAACAAGCAGCAGAAATTCTAGAATTGCTAAAATCCTCCCCCTCCGAAAACGTGCGTACTGAATGTATAGAAGCACTTGTAAATATGAAATCCGACAACCTTGGAGAAGCAATGCAATTTGCATTGAATGATAAGAGTAACAATGTGCGCGCGCGCGTCTTAGATCATCTACCAAACTCAGATGTTGATCATGAAAAGGCTGCCGCACTTTATAGTGAAATTCTTATGACAGGAAGCCTCCAAGAAAAACAATCTGCATACAAAGGTTTGGGAAATTTAAAAACAGACAAAGCAAAAGACATGCTCAGCGTCGCGCTTTCAAAACTGGCCACCGGAGGAATTCCTAAAGAGCTACATTTAGATGTAATAGAAGCTATCCGTTCGTTTAAAGATGCATCATTGATATCGGGTTTGGATGCTTACATTGCCAAATTAAAAAAAAGCGAACCACTAGCAGATCATTTAGCAGCTTTGCATGGTGGCGATATTGGTAGAGGAACTGCCTTGTTTTATGAGCATGCACAAGGGCAATGCACCCGCTGCCATACTGTTTTTGAATACGGTGGAAACGCTGGACCAGCCTTGACTGGACTTGCGGATAGAATGTCTGGCATAAAGATCCTAGAGTCGCTTGTAGAACCTAGCGCTGAGCTCGCAGCAGGATATGGTATTGCAATGGTAGAAACTAAAGAAGGTACATTCTCTGGATTAATACTAAATGAAGATGCAGAGAGTATCACTCTAAAAACTTCAGGTGATGACAATAAAAAAATTGCGAAGTCGACGATTACAAACAGAGAAAATCTTCCATCGAGTATGCCTCCCGTTGGAGAAATCATGACTCCGATCGAGCTAAGAGATCTAACAGCATTCTTGAAAAATCTGAAGTTGGAAAAGTAGTTACTCTTACCTATGTTAAACTAGTAATTAAGAAACGCGTGTAAATTTATATATGTTTTTAAAACAATTTGGGGGGAGGGTTACAAAAGAATTAATAAGTCAATATGCGCAATCCGAGAACTGGAAGAAAGGGCGTTTTCGTAACTTAGAAATCACAGATATGGGTGGGGACCCGAAACGACTCCCTGTCATTATTTACAAAATGCTCACCATAAAAAAGGGACGTGTTCCAAAACAAGCCCTTCCCGTCATTCCCTTTGACAAAGAAGAATTTTTATCAGACTCAAAACTTAGTAAATTGATATGGTATGGCCATTCTGTTGTCCTTATGCGTATGGAGAACAAAACTATTTTAATAGATCCTATGCTAGGTCCTAACACCACACCCATAGCACCCATACCAAGCAAACGTTTTTCAGAAAACACCCTGGATCTTATAGATCAGTTTCCTGAAATAGATCTTATTCTACTCACGCATGATCATTATGATCATCTAGATTATACCAGCATAGAGAAATTAAAAAAGAAGACCAAGAAGTACTATGTTTCACTAGGTGTAAAAAGACATCTGGTAAGCTGGGGTGTGCAAGCGGATCTTATCACCGAATTTGACTGGTGGGATTCGTATAACCTAGGAGATATCAAAATCACATTTACTCCAACGCGCCATTTTTCTGGACGTGGTTTGACAGACAGACTAAAAACACTCTGGGGCGGATGGGTATTCAATACATCATCAGAAAATATTTGGTTTAGTGGTGATGGTGGACTTGGCAAACACTTCAAAGAAATCGGTCGGCGTTTAGGGCCTTTTGACTTTGCATTTATGGAATGTGGTCAATACAACTACGACTGGCATGACATCCATCTCTTTCCAGAGGAAGGTGTACAAGCGGCAATACAAGCCAGTGCAAAAAAAGTTATGCCTGTGCATTGGGCTGGATTTAATCTTTCTTATCAGCATACCTGGAAACAACCTGCGGAGGAATTTGTACAAGCGGCAATAGAGAACAAACTTGATTATCTGACGCCTAGGATTGGACAACTTTTTACTGTAGATCAGGTTATAAAAGACAGATGGTGGGATGGGTTCGAGTAATTTAAAGACGTTATACTCTAGATATTAGATACCTTGAAGCCTCATAAAAAACCTTGACAACTTAAGTGTCTAAAGTCTAAAGAAGTGGAAACATGTAAATCTCTTCTTTTCCTAAACAAACCTATACGAATCCTATCGTTCTAAGCATACGGATGATTTCTTTCTGATATTTAATTTATTATTTGGAAACAGTTAGATAAGGAATAATGGAAGGGGGATGATTGACAATGGACGATGGACAATGGTTTGTTTATTCATTTGCGAATTACTTTTGGTAATCATATCTGAATGGACAATGTACTCGGCTGTAGGCAAGAGAAAGAGCAAGATTTGCGTAAAGGATAGTAAGGGCATGCAGAGCATGGTCGTGGCGTAGCCAGGACGGTACCCCTGAATAGCCTGACCCTGAACGCAAGGGAAGGGACACGCCCAAATTACTAGCACACGGAGGCAGCCAAAACAGGAAACTATATAGATATCAGAGAAAAACATATGGTATTAAACCATAATATGTTATTTTTGACCAATAATTCTGGGGTTATAGCGTATTAATATGGAGAACTACTGTGCTGAATTGTCTACCCAATTTTATTTGATAACGAGTAAATTATGCAATGAGCAAAAAAGGAAGTTCATTATTTAAATGGTTGTGGGTTTTAATTATTGTTGGAACATTATGTGTCATAGGTGTTTTTGCATTGGTGTCCTTTACGAAAATGCCGGATACGGAGGAGCTAGAAAATCCGAAATACGAGCAAGCTTCTATTATCTATTCTAGGGAGAAAGAAGAGATCGGTCGATGGTTCCGTTTTAATAGGGAATCTGTAGATCATGACGCATTAAACATACACTTGCAAGATGCACTTATCTGTACGGAAGATGTGCGTTACTACCAGCACTCGGGGGTTGATGTACGAGGAACTGCGCGTGCATTTGCTTTTCTAGGTAAGCGGGGTGGAGCGAGTACGATTACACAACAATTGGCAAAATTGTTCTTTACGGAACGCCCAGGAAATAGTCTGAAGCGTGTGTGGCAGAAAATGAAAGAGTGGGTTATTGCAATAGAATTTGAGAAGCGTTATACCAAGGAAGAAATCATGGCGATGTATCTCAACAAGACGGATTTTGTAAATGATTCGTATGGAATTGCTGCTGCTGCAAATACGTATTTTGGTAAAGATCAAAAGGACCTTAATGTTGCAGAAGCTGCAACACTTGTTGGGATGCTAAAGGGGCCTTCAAGATATAATCCCATAAGCAATCCTGAGGCTGCATTACAGCGCAGAAATGTTGTCCTAGGCCAGATGCTTAAGTATGATAAACTGAATCAGGAAGAATTTAATAAGCTTTCTTCTGAGCCTATAGATAATTCTAGATATAAGCGTACCATGCATTACGATGGTGCCGCTCCATACTTCAGAGCTTCGCTTTCAAAGTATGTAAATAACATCCTACGCGAAAATAAAATCACTAAACCAGATGGCACCTCTTACAATATCTATAGAGACGGGATTAAAGTGTACACGACTATAGATCTCAAGATGCAAAGACATGCTGAGGCTGCGGCCAATGCCCATATGTCTAAATTACAGAAACGGTTTTTTACGGTATGGGATGGACTAGACCCGTGGACCTATGATGCTACGGATGAGCAACTGCAAATAAGGAAGGACGGGCTTAACCAAGGTATCCGAGATTCTGAACGCTATGCAAACTTACGGAAGAGAAATATGTCTTCTGTCTTTTCAGATATTCTGAAAGAAACACCATCGGCTAAGTTACGTGACATAGATATTATACGCATGCTAAAGCAGGATAGTGATGCTGGATATCTTGTACGACTCAATAAAAGAAAGACCATCAGCAAGGACCAAATAAAGGTCTACAAAAAGATTATGAATGGTTCCCATTTTGAGCAGCTGAAGCAAGCTTGGAATTCCCTGAATAAGGCATCGCGTAAGGCCTTTAACACAAAGACAAACATGAAGATTTTTGCCTACAATGAGCAAGGCGAACGATCTGCTAATATGACGCCACTGGATTCTATAAAATACCATAGAAAGCATATGCAAATAGGTTCTGTGTCTATAGAACCCGGTACTGGATATGTGCGTACATGGCTAGGAGGCATAGGGAACAAGTACTTTAAGTTTGACCATATTTCGGCAAACAGACAGGTGGGCTCTACCTTTAAACCTTTTGTATACGGGACCGCTATTCAGCAGGGGACTTCTCCGTGTATGCGTATTAAAGATGCACGTTACACGATACCAGCAAACGATCCAAATTTTGGCCTTTTGAAAACATGGGCGCCTACAAATTCATCCGGAAAGTTTACAAACGAACCGGTGACATTAATGGAAGCTTTAAAGAAATCTCTAAACTCCATTTCTGTAAAACTGATGATAGAACTGGGCACTCCTGAGCCTGTACGGGAAATGGCTGAAATGATGGGAATTGATAAAAAGAAAATTCCGAAGTTTCCTTCGATAGCTCTTGGTACACCTGAATTAAATGTCATGGAGCTCACTGCAGCTTATGCAACGTTTGCTAATAATGGTGTCTATACAAAGCCAGTTTTTGTAGAAAGTATTGTAGATAAAGATGGGAAGCAATTGTTCCGCTCCGTTCCTGAGAAGAGAACGGCAATAAAGCCTAAGTATAATCATGCGATGGTGGAGATGTTGAAATATGCAGCAAGTTTTGTTCATAACAAATTGCAAGTGGAGTTTGGTGGGAAGACGGGAACGACAAATGATTATGTAGATGGTTGGTTTATGGGAATAACGCCTGAACTTGTAACAGGTACTTGGGTAGGTGGTGAAGATAACTGGATACGTTTCCTTTCTCTGGCAGATGGTCAGGGTGGTGTGATGGCGCGTCCGTATTTCCTAGATTTCATGCAACGCGTGGAGGCAGATGGTGATATTGATTTTGACTCGAACGCCACGTTCACGATTCCTGAAGGAGAATTGGTGCATTTGGACTGTGCAGAATACGACAAGCTAAGACAGCAAAGCCCCGCAACCAAAGTAAAGGTGGTCTCTAAGAAGAAAGGCGTGTTTGAAGATGATGACGAGGAAGAAGAATTTGAAGAAGAGGAGGAAGAGGAAGAAGAGAGCGATGAATAATTCACAGTGAATAGTGAGATCGTGCCTGCGTTTCTTGGAAGGGAGGTAGCTAATAATGGAAGGGATCGCAATTGACAATTAATAATTGGTGATAATAAGAGACTTAATTATTTGTCACCATGATCAGTTTGTCTGAACAGGATTAAAAAGATTTGAAGGATTAGCAGAATTTTTGCTATGCTCTTAATCGTGGCAGTTCCACACCACCGTCAAACCCTAAACCTAGAACCTAAACCATATATTTCACATCGTGAAATGTACTATCTTGCAGTCATGAGAAAATGGTTATTTCTTATATCATTGAGTTTTATTACATCTGTATCCTTTGCGCAGAGGGATAGCATTACAGTATATTACTTTTTGGCAGAGGAGTGTGTGATCTGTCAGCAGTATAGTCCTACATTTAATCAATTACATGAAACGTATAATGATGACTACACTTCATTTGTAGGATTGTTTCCTAATCGGTTCTCTACAGAAGAAGGGATTGCAGGTTTTAAAGAAAAATACCAGATTGCTTTTCCACTAAAGCGCGAATTTTATCAGACAAGAACTAAAAAATTTGGTGTGGAGATTACCCCTGAGGTTGTGGTGTACAATAAAACAAAGGCGCGCATTGAATATCAAGGCAGAATAGATAATTTATTTGTGCGTGTGGGAAAACGCAGGCGTGTTGTTACGAAAACAGAACTGGAGGATGTGTTATCCGCTTTATCCACTGGTGAAGACATAAAAATTAAGAACACGACTCCTGTGGGTTGTTATATCAATTTGATAAAGTGATTGCTCTATGCATTTGATCTCGTAAGAACTAAATAACACCCGTGCGCAGCACAAAGCCCTTTCAAAACTCTGCGCAAAGCGCAACACGCCTTTTCCGCATCACACTTTCAAGCGTCAAACCCAAAACCTTAAACCCTTAACCGTCTTTTGCCTACGCCAACTCCAACTCTATCTGCCGCTTACTCATATCCACATCCACAACACGGACCATAAGCTTCTCGCCCATCTTCATGATTTTTCCCGAACTTCTTCCTTTTACTTTTAATTTGCCTTCAAAAAATTCAAAGACCTCATTAAACTTATCAAAACCAATCAAACCCTCTGCTCTCCCCTCAGTCACTTCTACAAATACACCGCGTTCTATAATTCCGCTAATGGTACCTTCAAATGTTTCACCGACTTTGTCAAGCATGTATTCCACCTGCTTTACTTTAATAGAATCTCTTTCCGCAGTCATCGCATCGCGCTCTTTCTTAGAAATATGCTTACACATACTTTCCAACGCCTCTTTATCCCAACGCTTTGTCTTTTTGAGGTTATCATGTAATATCCGGTGTACTAATACATCCGCATATCGCCTAATCGGTGACGTAAAGTGTGCATAGTAAGGAAATGCCAAACCATAATGACCAATGTTATCTGTAGAATATGCTGCCTTAGACATGGTTCTGATCGCAAAGGGTTCTAATATTTTTAACTCCTCATTCTCTCTTGCTTGCTTAGAAAGCGCATTAAACGATTGAGAGATATGCTTTGGAGTATCTACTAGTATCTCCACGCCCAATTCTCTAGCGAACGCTTTAAAGTCCAACAACTTGTCTGGATCTGGCTCATCATGTACACGATACACAAACGGTACTTCTTGCTCCGCCTTTTTATCCATAAAAATTGCCACTTCTTTATTCGCTAGAAGCATAAAATCTTCTATCATTAAGTGTGCATCTTTACGCACTTTTGCATAGACACTAACTGGCACCGAATTTTCATCCAGCTTAAATTTAAACTCGGGTGACTCAAATGCTATCGCTCCGTTTTTAAACTTTGCTTTTCTAAGCGAATACGCAATTTTGTTCATCTTCAACAACTCATCAGAAAACTCGCCTTCCTTTTTTTCTAAAATTTCTTGCGCCTCTTCATATGAAAAACGTCTATCTGAGTGTATCACTGTTTTCCCAAACCACCTATCGATCACCTTATCGTTTTTGTTAAAGGTAAATACCGCAGAAAACGCTAAGCGGTCCTTATGTGGCACGAGCGAACATAAATTATTACTCAGCTTCTCCGGCAGCATCGGCGCTACACGGTCTACTAAGTAAACAGAAGTAGATCTAAACAGCGCTTCCTTATCTATTTCTGTTTCTGGTCTTACATAATGCGTAACATCCGCAATATGTACACCTATTTCTACATTCCCATTCTCCAGTACCTGATATGAGAGTGCATCATCAAAATCCTGTGCAGTATCTGGATCTATTGTCACAGTAGTTATTCCTCTAAAATCGCGTCTACCTTCCAGTTCATGTTCCGCAATCGTCATCGGAATCTTATCCGCCTCAGCCAAAACCTCCGAAGGAAAGTCAATTTCAAATCCACTTTCTATAAGGATAGAGTTCATTCTAAAGTCATTATCACTCATATCCGTCACAGGTCTACTCACATTTCCCCATAAAGATTTATTTTGGCCTTTCCCATAGCTTGTAATTTCCACAAGAACCTTGTCACCATCATTGGCTCCATTATAATCTTCCGGGTTAATGTGAACTTCTACAGGATACTTTTTCATTTCAGAAAATACCGTTCCGTACTTTGCAGTTTCTTTAAATGTACCCATGACAAACTTGAGCGCTCTTTTGGTAATCTCTTTTACTTTGCCCTCCATGCGCCTGCGCTTATCTTTTAACGCAGCACTGACAACAACTGTGTCGCCGTGCATGGCACCGTTTAGATTCTTTTGAGCTACATAGATATCTTTATCCAGGTTATCTACTAAAATAAAGGCAGCTCCTGACTTTACTAAATCTACTTTACCCGTGAACTTTTGTTTTGGATGCTTTGTCTTTGCCTCTTTACCTGCAAATTTATCCAGTCTATATTTTCCTTCCGCTACTTGGAAGACTTTACCGTCTTTTTCCAGTCGGTTTATGGTATGCTGAACAGCATCTTTTGTGTTTTTGCCCTTTAATTTTTTCGCTAGGACAGTCGCGTTAAATCGCTTCTTCGGGGATCTTAAAAATATTCTGAATACTTTTTGTTCTAAATCGCCTGTGCTTAATTTTTTTCCTTTAAAGCTTCGTTTACTTTTCATCTTATTGTTTCTTCTCGTAATCTATTTCCTTCTAAAATATGTGTTTGAATTTCTGATTGCACGAATGTGCATAAAAGGTTGGTTAGTACAAAGGTCTATAAAAACTCAGACAAAATCAGATATATTTTTCAAAAGGCGAATATTCTTGCAGCGATATGAGTTATTTGGGCGTGCCTCCCACATTCTTGAAGAATGCTGGAGTCGGGCTAAGCAGGGGTTCCGTCCCCTTATGGTGACAGCCTGCGGCTCCCTTAATATCCCTCACGCGATTCACTAGAGATTTCCCTTTTTCACCCTTGTGAGACTATGAGACCGTGACACCTAAGTTCTTATCTATAATTACTATTCCGGAAACCTATCCTTCAGCGCCCTCTCCGTTATAAAAATTGGAACTAGCGTTAATAACATGACTGTTATCAAAGTAATTATTATTTCAAGATCTGTTCTGAGCCCTAAAAAATGCCCAACAAGTCCAATAGCAATCATGCCTAATGAAGATTTTTTAAGAAGTGCATTCGCATAACCTTGAGCAAAGTCCCAATGTTCCTTCGTTCATTGACATCGGAGTACGGTAGCCATACATCTTATTCATGCCTTTAAGTGGATACATTTTCGTGATGCGCACAATGCTATAAATCAATTGCCTGAGCCTACGCTAATGATTAAAAAATTAGACATCATTTTGTTTTATTGTCCGCTATAATAACTACAATTTCTCCTTTCACCTTAGCCCGATTCTTTAATTGTTCGAGAACTTGGTCTACCTTATCAGTAATAATTTCTTCATGTAGTTTAGAAATTTCTCTAACAACAGAAACTAATCTTTCTACACCAAAATATTCTTGAATGTGTTCTAGGGTCTTGAGAATTTTATGCGGCGATTCGTATAAAACGATTGTTGTATTTAATCCCACTAAAAATTCCAATCGCGTTTTTCTGCCCTTTTTGACCGGAAGAAATCCTTCAAAGAAAAACTTATCACAAGGAATTCCTGAAGCAACTAATGCAGGAATGAGCGCAGTAGGTCCAGGTAAAACTGTGAGCTCTATATTTTCTTTGCGTGCTTCTCTCACTAATAAAAACCCAGGATCAGATATACCAGGTGTCCCAGCATCAGAAATGAGCGCAATGTTTTGACCGTGCTTTAAAGCATCAATATGGTTCTGCAGTCTATGATGTTCGTTATGAGCATGGAATGCAGATAGCTTGGCTTTTATTCCAAGATGATTGAGCAATTTACTGCTTACACGTGTGTCTTCACACAAAATATAGTCTACAGATTTAAACACCTCAATGCTTCTGAGCGTTATATCTCCAAGGTTTCCGATAGGTGTAGGCACAATATATAGCATCTAAAAGGCTTAAAATTCAATTAAATTAGTGGAAATACTTGTCGTAAATAGCAAATCTTTGCAAATTAAAAGGAAATAAGAGAAAGCAAATATATTATTAAGGGTATCTAAACTGTTGTAATATTGTGCTAAGTATTAAAATCCTGCTGTAGATGAGAAAATTTATACTACCGATTCTTTGCATTTTTATAATGAGTGTATCCTCATTCGCACAAGCCTTGAACGATGAATGTGTAACAGCAACTGCATTAGGTGCCGTTTCTGACTATTGTTCTGGTGACAGTGAGTTCAGTAATAACAATGCCAGTGCTTCGCCAGAAGTGTTGCCCTTTTGTTGGTTTGGTGGAGCTGATAATGATGTTTGGTACACATTCGTGCCGACTGCACCTTCTGTTTATATTAATCTAGATGGTTCCTTTGCTGCAAATAGTTTGGTAAATCCATCCATTGCTATTTACGAAGGGTTTTGTGGTAACTTAACTGAAGTAGCTTGTAATAGTATTTCTACTGGAACATCCGTTGCAGATCTTACCATTGAGCAAGTTGTTATTGGACAAGTATATTATTTACGTGTAGATGGTAGAGATGGCGTTGTAGGTGATTTTAGATTATGCATCAACTCATTCATTCCTATTCCAAGCCCTGAATCTGATTGTCCAGATGCTGTAGTTCTTTGTGATAAGTCATCGTTTGAGGTAGCTAACTTAAATAGCACCGGCTCTATACAAAACGAATTAACAGGTCCTTGCGTGGGCGTCGGTCAGGATGGTGAACGTGCATCTGTTTGGTATGTGTGGACGTGTAAAGATTCCGGAACATTGACCTTCACACTTACACCTAATAACGAATCAGCACCTGATGAAGATTTAGATTTTGTTGTGTATGAATTGCCAGGAGGACTCAGCGATTGTGAAAATAGAATAGGTGTACGCTGTATGCTCTCTGGAGAAACAGCAAATCAAAATAGTAGTCCTTGTTTTGGCCCTACTGGTTTAGCAGAAGGCGAAACAGATATATCAGAAACAGCGGGTTGTTCTGCTGGCGATAATAATTTTGTTGCCCCATTAGATATGATAGCTGGCGAAAGCTATGGTTTAATAATAAATAACTTTAGCCAATCAGGTTTTGGGTTTTCTGTAGAGTTTGGTGGTACTGGGACCTTCTTAGGACCAGAAGCAGATTTCAATCTAACCCTACCTACTGTTGAACAAGTCATTGAGTGTGACAAGACTGTAGAATTTAACGATGCTTCATTATCTAATACAGATCAGATAGTAGATTGGGTATGGAATTTTGGCGCTGGAGCAAATCCTTCTTTTGCGAGCGGACAAGGGCCTCACGATGTTATCTATGATTCATTTGGAGATAAGATTGCAGCACTTACAATTACCTCAGATAGAGGATGTACTGTTACTGAAATTTTAGACTTTTTTGTAGAGCCTTGCTGTGCAGATGTTTCCACTCTAGGTCTTACTGGTGATGTTACAAATGTATTATGTTTTGGCGAAATGAATGGACAGATTGATGCAACTGGTATTGCGGGTGACCCACAATACTTATATAGCCTTGATGGACAAAATTTTATTCCGAATTCCCAGTTTAACGGATTGGGTGTTGGTAATTTCGAGGTATTTGTACAAGATACCAAAGGTTGTGTAGACTCCATAACGGTCTCTATAGACGAACCCTCGCAGTTAACCATAAATGCAGGTGAGGACGCTGAGATTGAGATTGGAGATCCATATAATATAAACTCTACAACTACAAATGGTGCAGGTATGCTGACATATATGTGGGCTCCTGAAGAAGGTCTTAGTTGTACAGATTGCCCAAATCCAGTGTTCTTGGGCGGTACAACAACCTACACAGTAACTGTAACAGATGAAAATGGTTGTATTGCAACAGATCAGATTACTATTCGGGCGGACCTTGTCAAACGTGTATTTCCTCCAAATATCTTTTCGCCTAATAATGATGCACAGAATGATCGCTTTACAATTTTTGTTGGAAAAGGCGTGGAAGCAATCGAAGATCTTCGCATCTATGACCGATGGGGAAATGAAGTTTTCTTCAAAGAAAACTTAACACTCAACGATGAAAACGATGGTTGGGATGGGAATTTTAATAAGCAACCTGTTAATCCCGGTGTATTTACCTGGACATCAAATATCCGTTTTCTAGGCAATGTTACTTGTCTATATAAAGGAGACGTTACTCTAGCAAGATGAGGCAATTTGCTATCATATGCCTAGTTCTAACTTACATTTCTTGTAGCAATAACTTGGAGGAGGTAGAAGCATTAATAGGCGAATCAAACTTGAATAGAGAAATCGCAACTGACGTTCAGATTCTATATAGTGATTCTTCCTATGTCAAAGTCATTATAGAAAGTCCACGCATGATCCGCTACGTAGGACGCAGTGAAAATATTGATGAATTTCCAGAAGGCCTGCATGTTAGGTTTTTAGACCAAAACGGCAAAGAAAAATCGTGGATGGATGCTAACTATGCTATAAGGAAAGAAAAAGATGGTAAGATCTATGCAGAGGATGATGTCGTCGTATACAATTCTAGAAATGATAAATTACGAACCGCAGAAATAGTCTGGGATGAAGCAAATGAAATCATTTATACTGAACGCGCCGTGAAAATTATGCAACCGTCTAGAGGAGACACCATTTTAGGCTTTGGCCTCGTCGCAAACCAAGAGTTTACGAAATTTGAATTGAAGCGAAGGTTCTCTGGCATTAAGGAATTTGAAAACTTGGCAAAAAAATTGGATTAGACTATAGTCAATCTTTAAATACATGGGTCTTATAATCGCAATTATCATTTTTTTATTGCTCTCCGCTTTTTTCTCGGGGTCAGAGATTGCGTTTATATCAGCAAATAAGCTCAGTGTTGCAGTAAAAAAGGATGGTGACACAAGACGATCAAGGATTCTTGCATCATTTTACGACAAACCAAAATCCTTTATTTCAACAATGCTCGTAGGTAATAATATAGCATTGGTGGTATTTACTTCGTTCATGACCAGTTTGATTAAGCCACATATTGTTCCTTATACCGCCGATGGAATCTTGTCTCTGCTTATATATACTTTAATAATCACCACTGTGGTGTTAATTTTTGGGGAGTTTTTACCTAAAACACTTTCTAGATTATTTGCAGACAAACTCTTATACGCGTTTGCATATCCATTAGCATTTTTCAAATTTATTCTAGCTATTCCTACCTACATGTTGACTGCGCTCTCGAATTTCTTACTCAAGTACGTTGCGCGCGTTCCAACAGATAAAATTGATATCTCCCTTACACGTGTCGATTTAGAAAATTACATTTTGGAAAATCTAGCAGAAGAGGGATCTGCTATCGATAAAGAAATACTAACGAATGCGCTTACCCTAAACCAACAGAAAGTACGTGACTGTCTGATTCCACGAACGGAGGTTGTAGCGATAGACCAATACGCAACACTAGACGAGCTGGTTGACCTGTTTAAAAAAGAAAGGCACTCAAGGATAATCGTGATAGACAACGATATAGAAAATGTAGTTGGGTACATTCACCATCAACATCTTTTTTCCGACAAAAAAACAATTCGTAAGCTTCTCTTAGACATTCCCTTCGTTCCTGAAGCAATGAATCTAAAAGAACTTATGTCTCAATTTATACGCAATAATGTTACCATTGCCTGTGTAGTAGATGAATACGGAAGTGTAAGCGGGATCATAACATTAGAAGATATTCTCGAAGAAATTTTTGGCGAAATAGAAGACGAACATGACCAGGAAGATTTTATTGATATTATGGTCAATGAAAACGAATATCTATTCAGTGGTCGTTTGGAAATAAGTACTATAGTGGAAAAATATGAACATCTAACCATTCCTGAAGGGGAATATCAGACGCTCTCTGGCTATTTGGTCATGACATCTGGAACCATCCCTGAAGAAGGTGCCGAGATAGAGCTAGATGGTTATAGATTTATTTTAGAAAGCATGAGTGATACTAAAATAGAAACAGTCCGCATGATAAAACTGGACACAGAAGAAGAAAACCAATAAAAGATGACTGTGCCCCCC
>Ga0209828_1001697_pt1 | contig 19507 bp, 18 predicted proteins | sample MaitaG_FD_187429 | JGI IMG/M metagenome (GOLD analysis project Ga0209828, IMG submission 187429) | Marine algal microbial communities from Maine, USA - Maine_Asex2 metaG (SPAdes) (version 2) | ecosystem: Host-associated > Algae > Red algae > Unclassified | place: Maine, USA | collected 2015-01-05 | reverse complement strand
TACTATAAAAACGAATACATTAATAATAAAATTGAAACAGCAATATTAGCGGATTTTCCATTTTAGAAACTTTTCAACTGTTCAACCTTCTCCATAAAGTAGTTGAATTAAATACGAAGTCTTTTAAAAAAAATACATTCTATAAAACCAACCCAAAGTTGGATAGATTTAGCTGAGTCAGAAGGATTTGCACCCTCTTTCCCCCTTTAAGGGAACTCAGTCGGTGACCGATGCGACTATCGCCTTGACTCAATTTATTGGATATTTCTACAAATATACTACATTTTTCGATTTTGGTTGTGATCAGCTTTCATTTTGTATGCATAAAACATTATCTTCGCACCGAAAGCTAATCACAATAAGGATTATTCCGTTGTGAAAACATTAAGCCTTGCCTCAGCTTTGATGGGGCTATTTTTTTTACGAGTTTTAACTGTTTGATTTCTTTCAAATACCACTTATCTTAAGTTTGAATTTATCCTTATAATAAAATTTGTTTTTAATCTTCGTACAAATTTAATTATTTCTTTCTATCTTTGCAAAGTCAATTTTATAAGATTGCCAAATAAATAGTGATTGAAAGATGTATTGACCTTCAAGCTCATTACTTATTGTGTCAAACAATCCTAAGATTGATTTTTCATTTCAAGCATTGTAAATTTTGATGTACGATGATTGTTGTGATTAGCTTTCATTTTATTAGAAAAGCAAGTGCTGTAAAAGTATTTGTTTTTCTTTTAATATTAATTTGTTTAATAAACACAATATATATAAGTAAATTTAAATGAACAAAAATATCGAAAGTAAATTCAACACTAACCCTATAAAAATCAACCACAAATGTATTTAATGTATGTTGATGAGAGCGGAGATACAGGCATCGTAAACAGCCCAACTCAATATTTTATATTGTCTGGTATAATTGTACACGAGCTAAATTGGCGGAAAACTTTAGATGATCTAGTCGTTTTCAGAAAGCATTTGTTTCAAACAAAAGGTTTACGTATTAATGATGAAATACATTGTAAAAGTTTTATCAATAAACCAGGTGATTTGAAAAAAATTAAAAGAAATGACCGGGTAGATATCATTAAAAAATGTATGTACTGGCTAAATACAAGAACAGATTTAAGTGTAATTTCGATTGTACTTAACAAGCAGGGAAAACAAAACAACATTTTCGAATTGGCTTGGAATGCTTTATTATTACAATTTGAAAATGCCATTAAGCTTAACTATTTAAACGGAAATAGAAATAAAGAGGATAAGGGCATTGTTATTTGCGACAATACAGATGGTGAAAAATTGACGTGGTTAATACGGTTGATGCGACATTATAATTATAAACCAACTGATGAAAAAATCAAATACATAATTGAAGATCCTGTTTTACGTGATTCTAAAGATACTTTAATGCTCCAAATGAATGACGTGGTAGCTTATTGTGTTCGTCAAAAATATGAACCCAATAACTATATGAACAAAAAGAGCGGTTTTAACTTGTATAAAAAAATAGAATATGCAGCACTAAAAATACCAAATAATGTAAATGAATATGGATTAGTGGAGATAAAATAAAAAAAGGCAGTATTGAAACTGCCCGGGGGAATCCTACTTTAAGGCTAATCCTTATTTCAGATTCGCTGCAAATATAAGCTAATTTTTCAATTTTGGTTGTGATTAGCTTTCATTTTGTAACCAAAAAAACATTATCTTTGTACCGAAAGCTAATCACAATAAGGATTATTCCGTTGTGAAAACATTAAGCCTTGCCTCAGCTTTGATGGGACTATTTTTATTTCTCTTACAAGGCATATACTTCTATTTAGATATATAAAAATCATTGCCAATTCAAAAACTAATTCAATAAAAACCAATCAAAAATGTATTTAATGTATGTTTATGAGTGTGGCGATATATCTGTTACAAATAGCCAGCTTCACATTTATAATATAGCTAATTGTAATTCATGAAATAAATTAGTGGGAGATATAGATTTTTTCAGTTGGGCTATGAAGTGCTTTTAGTAAAAATATTATTTTTATTGGTGTTCAATTAAAATAAAAAAAACGTGATAAACCTTTTTAGATGGTAACAGAAAAAGAAGTAGCGTAGTGTTTCAATTCATTTACAAATCGTTACACAAACGTTATGAGACTGCACTATTGAACAGCCGGATTAAAATAAGATATTCAAGCAGATATATTTAGCAGCTTGTTTAAAAAAATACTAAAAGCCTGTGGCGGAAACCGCTTGAAGCCGAACTGATCGCTTTAATATATAAACCAACTTGGGTTTATTAGTCAGTTTTCATTTAAAGAGTTACATCAATGTTATCAAGTTTCTAAATAATACAGAAAAATGTTGGTTAGAAAAGCAAGAAGCGGTAAACCGGCCAAGTTTGTTTAATACCGTATAGGGAGTTGCTATCGAAATTAAAAGCAAAAATAAGTAAATATAAAGTCTACAGAAACTAAATTTAAATTGTAAAATAATTACTGGACACCAATGATATTTATATAATTATGAACCGCACGGAATTGCAGAAAAATTTGCAGAAAGTGTAAATATTTTACGATATTGTAAATTAATGATTTGCAATGCATAAGATTATTGAAGTTGATTTAACAGAAAACATTGACATCTTTAAAATATCGGCTTTCTTAATACCTCACAAAAATGGCTTGGTTTTAGTTGAAAGTGGACCACATTCAACTATTCCAAATTTAGAAAAAGTTGTAAAAGCTAATGGTTTTGAGTTAAGCAATATTACGCATGTTTTACTTACACATATTCATTTAGACCACGCTGGTGGTGCATGGTATTTGGCAGAGCAAGGTGCAAAAGTATATGTTCATCCAAATGGATATGCGCACTTAAAAAATCCAGAAAAACTGTTGACTTCTGCTGCAAAATTGTACGGTGCATTAATGGATGAACTTTGGGGCACTTTAAAACCAATTAATGAAAACCATTTATTTGAAGTAGCAGACAGGCAGGTTTTAAACATTAACGAGTTAGCTTTTACCAGCCATTATACGCCCGGGCACGCCACACATCATATTGCCTGGCAGTTAAACAATGTAATATTTACTGGAGATGTGGCAGGTATTCGCTTAAACCACGGGCCACCTGTACCGCCTGTTCCGCCACCAGATATTAATATTGAAGATTGGCATAAATCTATTGAACGCTTAGCCAGCATTGAAAATATTACCGCATACTATCTTACCCACGGCGGTAAAATTACCGACTGCGAAAACCATCTAACTCAATTAAAACAAACTTTAGATGCATATGCCGACTTTGTTTTAGGGCATTATAAAAAGCAAACTCCAAAGCCAGAACTAATTGAATTATTCACTAAGTTTTCAAAAGATTTATTAGTAAAAAGCGGTGGAGACAGAGAGGCTCTTAAAAGTTACGAAAACTCAAATCCTTCATTTATGGCAGTATCAGGCCTTTGGCGATATTGGAAAAAGAAACTAACTGCCCAAAGCTCTACTTAACTTTTTATGGATATAGAAAAATAATTTACGATCTTGCAGCAAACTAAGGCTTTATGAAACTGCATTGGAAAATTTTAATTGGATTAGCGCTAGGTATTGTTGTTGCCTTTATTAGCAGCAGCTTAGGTTTAAGCAGGTTTGTAATTCAATGGATTGATCCTTTCGGCACTATTTTTATTAAGCTATTAAAATTGTTGGCAGTACCATTAGTATTATTTTCTATTATAAAAGGTATTGCCAGCTTATCCGACATTACTAAATTAGGCCGTATGGGTATTAAAACCTTAGGCTTTTATGTATGCACCACACTTATTGCCGTTAGTGTTGGTTTGCTACTTGTTAATACCATTCAGCCAGGCACTAAATTTACACCAGAAGAAAAATTAGCTTTAGAAGAAAATATTAAAGCATTTCAAGGGGAAAGCGGCGATCAAAAAGTAGCAGGTAAAAAAACCGATGCCGAAAAAATGAAGAAAGGAGGCATAATGCGCTTTTTTGTTGATATGGTGCCCGATAACCTTTTTAAAGCATTAAGCAACAATGTGTTAATGCTTCAAATTATATTTTTCGCAATATTTTTTGGTATTTGCTTAGCTTTAATTGACAAAAAAACAGCAAAACCTGTAATGGCTGTAGTTGATGGTATTAACGAAGTTATTTTAAAAATGGTAGAGCTAATTATGCGTGCTGCTCCCTTTTTTGTGTTTTGTTTAATGGCGGGTATTTTGGCTAAAATGGCACAAGATCAACCAGAGTTAATGTTTTCTATTTTAAGAGGCTTAAGTTGGTTTGCAGCAACGGCTGTAATTGGTTTGTTATTTTTTATTTTAGGAGTGTACCCATTAATACAAAAAGTGTTTGTTCGCAAGTTTGGTTATATGGAATTTTTTAGAAAAATTAGTCCTGCCCAATTGTTCGCTTTTAGCACCAGTTCGAGTGCAGCAACCTTGCCCGTAACTATGGAAGTGGTTCGAGATAATTTAAAAGTATCGGAAGATACAACCAGTTTTGTGTTACCTATTGGCGCAACTGTTAATATGGACGGAACGAGTATGTACCAAGCTATTTGTGCTGTTTTTTTAGCACAATTTTTTGGTTTTGAATTAACCATTGCCGATCAAATAACCATAGTTGGTACTTCTACATTAGCTTCTATTGGTGCGCCTGCTGTACCTTCTGCTGGTTTGGTTATGTTAATTTTAGTGTTAGAAAGTGTTGGTATGAACCCGGCTTGGATTGCCTTAATTTTCCCGATTGACCGACCTTTAGATATGTTGCGCACCGTAGTAAATGTTACTGGTGATGCTACGGCAGCCTCGGTTATTGCAAAAAGTGAAGGAGAAACTTTTGAGAAAGAAGTGGTGAATAGTTATAAGAATTGATATTGTTTTAATTCTGCAAACTCCAAATTTTCACAAACACAAAAGGCTCTAATTTTGAATTCGATGTATGATTTTCATTGTCTAAATTTTTGATAATTTGTTGTTGATTTTCTTTAAACAATTGTTTTGAATGACCAAAATCTGCAATTAAATATTTTTTGATTAGAAATGCAGAGTCAATAGTTTTCTTTCTAAGTTGATTGATATAACGGTTATTGTTTAAGCCAAGATCACATAATGTTTTTTTGTTTTTATCTGTTGAAATAATTTTTCCATCTGAGCTATTATAGTTGAAGTGATCGGCGCAACTCTTCTGAAGTGGATGAATATCAATCACTTCCTTACCTTTATTAATATCGCAATGCTGAGATTTTTTATCTACCGAAGGGATAATAACAATTCTATCATTAACAGCTAAGTTTTCAAGATCATGTTTTTTGCGGAACATTTTCATCTCATCTGTATATACATAAACTTCCATTATATGTTCTACATCAACTCCATATTTTTCTGCAATGCTTAAAAGTGTTTCTCCTTTTTGTACTAAGTGAATTTTATCAGAACTTCCGCCTCTGCAAGAAGCAATTAAATTATTGTAATCGAATATTTTTATTTTATAAGATGATTTAGGTTGGAGATGCTCAATAGCAGTATGGTTATCATTTTCAATTCGCTGACCACAGTAGCAACAAATGTAGCCTTGTTCTTTAACAAGATGATTTTTTAAGGCATCATAAGCAGCATTTCCATCATCTCTAAAAAATGCCCATAATTCAGCGCCTTTAACATTTTCATCAGCAATATCATCATCAATTTTCTTTTTGTTTGAAGTTAACCAATTTATAAAAGCTAATGGTAAATCACCCTTTGGTTTGTGGATGTATCTCATTTTTTTAGCAATTCTTTGTATTGAATTTGAGTTTCTGCTTTTTTCAACTCTGGTTGATTAGGGTCGGTTAGTTTTTTTAGTTTTTCTATTAGATCTTTTGCATCTTCAATTGCTCCTTCATTTAGTTTAGCATTTATTTCATCTAATTTTTGTTGGATGTCTTTTGGCAATAAATTTTCTGTTCCTTGTACGATCTTTAAAATATCTTCCAAATCAGCACCATAGCTGTTAAATGATTGATACTTTTCACTCAATGGTGTACACTTTCCATCTTCCATCAATAAAATGGATTCTGTTTTTAATTGATTTAAAATAAGGGGAGAATGTGTAGTAATCACAAATTGAACATTGGGAAAGGTAGCACTTAAAGCTTTAACAACTGATTTTTGCCAACTTGGGTGGAGGTGTAAATCTATTTCGTCTATTAAGACTAAATATTGATTGTTTATCGCATCTTTTTTATTTGGACTTATTATAGTCAATTCTTTTGCAATGTCTGCAACTATATAAATCAACATTTTTTCACCTGCAGACAATTGAGTAAGTTTCAGTTCGAAGTTTCCTTTTTTAATGTAGACATCAGGTTTTGGTTTTTCCTTAAAATCTAAATTTTTTGGAGCTTCAGTTTTTACTAAAATTGATCCAAAGCGATCATCTTCTAAATTTTCAAAAAAAATATTAATTGCAGATCTGATATTATTTAGGCTGTCTAAAGTAAAATCAAAATCTTTACGTTTATTAATTTCTTCATTCTCTCTTTGTGTTTCAGCAATAAACCAATTTCTAAAATTTTCCTTTACTTGCGTTATAATGAAAGCCCTAATTTTTCCTACATCATCTACATCTGAATTTTTAACTAATGAGTTGTCTTCATAATATCTTTGAGAAGGGTAATACAATCCACCAAAAAAATATAAGGCGTCTGAATCATTATCAGGATAGTTTACAATTGAGTCTTCGGTTTTTAAAATTGATTCAATATTTCCGTTTTCAGTATGAAGAGTTAAAGTGATTTCTGAAAGTTCTGAAGCCCTATCCCTTTTAGGTATGTATTTTAACTTATTTTTGGTCAAATCAATCAAAATACTAAAATGACACATTAGAATAGCATCCAAAACAGCCGTCTTCCCCGAACCATTATTGCCAATAATCGCAATCACTTGTTCATCTGGAAAATTAATCTCCAAATCTTTTAAGGAGCGAAAATCTTTTGCTTTTAATTGTAATAGTTTCATTACTTTATTTAAGCCAATAAAGATAATTTAAAAATGGTTGATTAAAAAACTTCCTTCCTGTAAAGAAATTTTGGTTCTAATCACATACAATTGCAGCAAAAACAATACTGAATTAGGCTACTTAACTCATCATCAACTCATTCAACTCTTGTTGGTAGTCGTATTGTAAATCTTCGTGAAGGCTGGTCATTGTTTTTTGTAGTAATAATATTTGCCTTGTAAAAATGTTTTGCATAGCGGCACTTCGTTCCATATCTGGATAATTGGTTTTTAGTTCGGTACAAAAATGTAGTAAGAGTTCTGTAGCGGTTTCTTTTTGTTTGGAGTAGCGGATATATTTTTTTACGTTGCGTAATATTTTACGAACGCTTTTTTTAATGTAATAATAATTTGAAGTGCCAATTTCTTCAAACTGTGTGGTAATTACATGTTTTACTTCTTCAACATAAGCGGCTTCATTATCTGCTTCAAACAGTAGGTAAGTTAGCAGTTCTTTACATTCTACTTTAAATTTTGCCAGGCTTAAACAATGTTCAACCAATTGTGCTGACGAACATTCGTTTAAGGCTATTTTTAAATCTTTTACGCTTGCTGCTTTCATTAAATACAAATTTAATTTTTTGTTTTTAAAATGAAGGTATTTAATAGTTGAAAATCTAATCTTTCACGGCTGGGCAAAGTAATTAAACTAGCCCAGATTGTAGTGGAAATGCAACTGGAGTAAAGCGGAAGTTGTATTGCAACGTAAAGCTGGCCTACTATTTATGCGAAACCAACACTCTCGCTCCAAAAAAACAATTCATCATATATACTTCATATTTTTTATTCATTATGATAAGGTAAATTGTGTAAAATTGAAACGGCTCTATACAATTGTTCCATAAAAATAAGGCGGATGAGTTGATGCGAAAAAGTCATTGTTGATAAACTTATTTTATGTTGGGCGGCCTCGTAAATACTTTTATGAAAACCAAAAGCACCTCCCACAAAAAAATTGATAGCATCGGGTGATCGGTTTAACCAATTTTGAAACTGTGCGGCAAATTGTTTAGAGCTAAAGGTTTTACCGCTTTCATCTAACAAAATATTGATGGCACTTTTTTGAAAGTAAGGTAATAATAAAGCAGCTTCTAATTTTTTTACTACTGCGCCATCGGTTGATTTAATTTTTTGATTATTGATGATAATGGTAGAAAATTTATAATATTTTGAAAGTCGTTTTTCAAAAATTTTCATTCCATCTTCCACGTAAGATTGCGAAGTTTTACCCAATACAAGTAGCTGTACTTTCAAAATTTTGCTTGTTTTAAATGATGCTTCAAATTTACAATAAAAATAAAAAGCGATTTAATGGAACTAATACAGCATAAAATGATATTTTTATATTGATTTTAATTTTTATGACAATTACTATTGTTGGTTTACTAATACTTGGCTTGTTATTGCTAATTGCTGAATTTTACCTTTTCCCGGGTACTACCTTAATTGGTATTGCTGGTTTATTGGTTTTGGTTGTAGCTGTTGGAATTACTTTTAGCAAGTTTGGTGTAACAGCAGGTTTAATAACATTGTTGTTAACTGCTTTAATAGGTGGTGTTTTGTTATATCAGGGTTACAAAACATTTTCTTCGAGCGGTATGGCTTTAACTAAAGAGTTACACGGCAAAGTAAACGAATTAGAAAATATACACTTTGAAGCTGGAACGGAAGGTTTTGCTTATACAGATTTACGACCGGTAGGTAAGGCTTTTATAAACGGTTCTAAATACGAAGTTCATTCGTTGGCCAACTTTATAAAAAAAGATACGCCAATAGTGGTTCATAAAATTGAAATAAATAAAATTATTGTAAAAAAATTAACTAAATCATAAATATACCTTATGGATGTAATGTTTATAGCCGCTTTAGTCGGAATTATTCTTTTAATATTAATATTTTTTTACTACGTTCCGATTGGGCTGTGGTTAACCGCAATAGTTTCGGGTGTAAAAGTAAGTTTAATACAGCTGGTGCTGATGCGTGTTCGTAAAGTGCCGCCTTCTATAGTAGTAAACTCAATGATTAATGCGCACAAAGCTGGTATTAGATTATCGAGAGATGAATTAGAGGCGCACTATCTTGCTGGTGGAAGGGTGAACTCAGTTGTAAATGCTTTAATTTCTGCTGATAAAGCTAACATTCCGTTAGACTTTAAGGCTGCCACCGCTATTGATTTGGCTGGTAGAGATGTATTTGAAGCTGTACAAGTATCAGTAAATCCACGGGTAATTAATACGCCACCAGTTACTGCTGTTGCAAAAGATGGTATTCAATTAATTGCAAACGCAAGGGTTACCGTACGCGCAAATATTAAGCAATTGGTTGGTGGTGCCGGTGAAGATACTATTTTAGCCAGGGTTGGTGAAGGTATTGTAACTTCTATTGGTAGTGCCATTTCGCACAAAGAAGTATTAGAAAACCCTGATTCTATTTCGCGATTGGTATTGGGCAAAGGCTTAGATAGTGGAACGGCTTTTGAAATATTATCAATTGATATTGCTGATATTGATATTGGTAAAAATATTGGTGCAGAACTGCAAATAGATCAAGCAAATGCAGATAAAAACATTGCTCAGGCCAAGGCAGAAGAAAGAAGAACTATGGCTGTTGCCAACGAGCAGGAAATGAAAGCTAAAGCAGAAGAAGCCCGTGCAAATGTAATACAGGCAGAAGCGGAAATACCAAAGGCAATTGCTGATGCTTTTAGAAATGGTAATTTAGGTATTATGGATTATTACAAATTTAAAAATATAGAAGCTGATACTAAAATGAGATCTTCTATTTCAAAATCGGTAGATGATGATGATGCGCCGATTGGCACTTAATAATATTAATTGTTATTTTAGATTTGGTTCTACTACCATTTTAATGGAAAAAAGGAAAAACCGAACAAACGTCATATCGGAATTTTATGGAGAGCAACGGAATAAAATATCCGCTATCTCTCCTAAAAAAAGGCTTTCACAATGTGAGGGCTTTTTTATTATTGGTTTGAATAAAGGGCGTATTATCAAAATGATCATAAAATGTTATATAAATTTCGGTTAATGTTTAAATACTAAATTAAGTTTAGCGCTCGCCTATTTGTTAAGAAAATACTTGATTTAGCCGCTGAGTATGCTTGCGCTTTTTTCTTTAGATTCATCAAGTTATTTCCAAAATTTTTGTGTCACCTCTTAAAGCCAAAATGGTATAAATGTTTGAAAAATCCAATTCTCAAAAAATACTTTTAAAAATCTCTCGTTTACTTGGCGTGAAAATTTATATTTTAATAACCTGCTTTGTTTCATTTACCGTTATAAGTGTTAACGCCCAAAAAGTTAATACGCCTTTTGAAATTATTGAAAAAATGTTTGAGGCTATTGATAATAATAATAACCTGCAAGGCAGCTTATTTTCTGAAGAACGTTTGGATGGTTTTAATCAAAAAAATCAAATTGAGTTTAAGTTATCGAACAAGCCAAGAACGATTTACATTAAAGCTATTGAACCTAATAATGGAGTTGAAATATTGTATAACCCAAGCTTGTATGGAGCAGATAGAGTTTATGTAAATCCCAATAAATTTTTTGTACCTAATATAAAATTGAGCATTCAAAACCGACTAATGTTGGATAAACGCCATCATACCTTAGTTAACCTTGGTTTTGAGTTTTTAAAAGAAGTTTTTATTGATGCATTTAACAGAGCAGGTGAAGAAGTAGACACTATTCTGGATTACAAGGGTATTGTTCAATTTGATGGTAGAGCTTGCTATGAAATTGAAATAATTGATCCTACTTACGCCACAAAAAATTATACAGTTCAAAAAGGTGAAGATATTTTTTCTATATCAAGTAAACTTTTAATTAGCGAATATTCAATAATTGAAATGAACGAAGCGGTAGACAGTTTTTGGGATTTATCAGAAGGTGATGTAATTACCGTACCAACTTCTTACGCACCAAAAACTACTTTGTATGTTGATAAAGAAAACTATTTACCAATTATGCAGCTAATGGAAGATGATAAGGGTTTATTTGAAAAATATGAGTTTAAAAATTTAAAAGTTATAAAAAGTTATGCTACCAACGAATTTGATCCGAGTTTTAATGCGTATGCTTTCTAAATCAATATAAATCGTCTAACTTCATTTTAATGTAACGCAATATACTGCGGCGCGTACTCCACCACGAAATAAATATACCTACTCCAAATATTATTAATATCACTATACCAAATCGTATGGCATCTTTTAAAACTAAAAAATCTGGAAAGTTTTGCTGTATATAAACCAATACACCAACTAAGGCTGTTACGGCTAAAACCGCTGCCAAAATACCATTACTTAAACTTTGCTTTAAAAATGGTTTGGTAATAAAGCTTCTTGTTGCTCCAACTAATTGCATACTCTTAATTAAAAACCGCTTTGAATATAGGGTTAGCTTTATAGTATTATCAATAATTGTAATAGCTACTATTAAAAACAAAACGCTTACAGCCAACAATATAAAAGCCGCTGTTCTAAAATTTTGATCAACTAATTCTAATAATGTTTTTTGATAGTGTACCTCTTTAACACCACTATACTTTTCAATTTTAGTTTGAAGTTTAGTTAAACTATCGTTGTTGGCGTAAGCTGCATTTAAGTTGACATCTAAACTGGCATACAAGGGGTTAAAACCTAATACTTCTTCTATACCTTCGCCAAACGATTCTTCAAACATAGTTTTAGCCATATCTTTAGAAACATAGCCTAATGATTTTACCGCAGCGTTCCGTTCCATATTTTGTTGTAAACTACTTAACTCGGTTTCAGTAATTGTGTCGCTTAAAATAATATTTACCTGTAAGTTTTCTTTAAAATAATCGGAAACGGCTTGTGCATTAACCATTAACAAACCAATTAAACCTATTAAAAACAGTACCAATGCAATGCTTAGTATACTACTCAATTGCGACGGGCCTCGCTTTTTTACGCTTTTAATATTTTTTCCTTTTGCCATGGTTATTCAGCAAAATTAAGGTTGTTGTTCAATTGTTCTATTTCTTTTAAAAAAAAAATATTGTGTTCTGTTTGAAATTGCTGCATTTTATCAATTAACTTTTCAATACTTGTTTTGTGGCTTTGAGTATTTGCATTAAACGGCTTATGATTAAACTGTTGTAGCATAGCTTTTATTTGTTTATTAAAAATAATACTTTTTTCATTGAAATAGCTATTCTCAAAATGCTGCCATATATAATTAACCGCTAATGCAGTTGGGTGTAAAAAATCATCTTTATAAAAACGATAATCACGTAATTCGTCCATCATAATTTCATAGGCTGCAAAATAACTACATTTTTCAGTATGCGCATTTATTAACTGATCGATAGCAAGGTGTAAGATAGCTTTGCTTTTGGTATTATTTACAACGCCATCTTTAACGTGGCGCACCGGGCTAACTGTAAAAATTACTTTTATTTGTGTGTTAAATTGAAATAACTGTAACAAGCATTTATTAAAAGTATTTAAAATATCTTTAATACTTAATCTTTCTTTTTCAAACTCTGTATTAGGTAATTTATGGCAATTAGCTACAACTTGTTTAGTAGCAATATATTTATATATGAACGCTGTACCGAAGGTAATAATTAATACCTCACTCGTTTTTAAAAATTGATGCGCTTCGTTTAACAGTTTATTTATTTTAATAAGATGTTCAGTTGGGCTGATAGAGCTTAACAAGCTATGATGTTCAAAACTAAAATAAAGTTCATCGTGTTTAAAAACATCATCTAAGCTAAATTTTTTTAAAAATATAATACGTTCTAATAAATTTGCTATTGAAACAGGGTTGTAAATAATGCCAAAAGGATTAATTAAAGCATCATATTTTAAATGAAGCAATTTAACACCAATGTTTTCTGCAAAGCAAGAACCCATTAATGCTATTTTATTAGCGTGGCTAATATTAAAGTTTGCTTTGTTGGCTGGTACCGGAGTTGTTAGTTTCATTTAACTTTACTAAACTGCAAAAATATTAAAGCTAACACAAAAAGCATTAACTTTACAATATGATATTTCAAGTACTTGCAGAAAGTGTTTCAATGGCTCTTAAAGAATTAACCGCTAATAAACTGCGTACTTTTTTGTCGTTGGCAGGTATTACCATTGGTATTTTCTGCATAATATCTGTACTTACTGTAATTGATGGTTTTGAAGGCCAAATACGGGGCTCTTTCGCAAAATTGGGTAGTGATGTGGTTTATGTAGGTAAATGGCCCTGGGGCGGTGGGCCAGATGTAGACTGGAAGAATGTTATTAAACGCCCCTACCCTGATTTAGATGATTACGATGCCTTAAAAAATAATGTGCCAAGTGCCCGTACAGTTTCATTTGCAATGCAAACAAATATAAAAGAGGTAAAAGCGGGGCAAGATAAAATTACTGAAATAGGTGTTTTTGGGCCAACGCATGAGTTTGATGATATTTGGAATTTCGAATTTAGTAATGGAAGATATTTTACGCCATCAGAATCGCATAGTGGGGCTGCGGTTGCTGTTATTGGTGCAAAAGTAGCTGAAGAGCTATTTGGGGAAGCTAGCCCAATTGGAGAGGTAATAAAGTTAGATGGAAATGAAGCCACTATTATTGGTAAATTAGTAAAAGAAGGCGAAAGCATTATTAATATTTCTTATGATGAAAATATTATTATTCCGCTAAATTTCATTCGCAAATTTATAAGTGTAAAAAGGTTAACTAATGATCCGCAGTTAAATATTGCTCCGGCTAAAGGGGTAAGTTTAGATCAGTTAAAGGCCGAAGCAACCATAGCTTTACGGTCTTCGCGCCAACTAAAACCAGCTGAAGAAGATAATTTTTCGCTTAACCAATTAAGCATTTTAGATAATTTGTTAGATAAACTTTTTAAAGTAGTAAATCAAGCTGCCTGGTTAATTGGTGGGTTTTCTATTTTGGTAGGTGGCTTTGGTATTGCCAATATTATGTTTGTATCGGTTCGTGAGCGCACAAAAATTATTGGTATAAAAAAATCGCTAGGTGCCAGGCGTAGCATTATTTTAACCGAATTTATTATTGAAGCAATTATGCTATGTATTCTTGGTGGTTTAACTGGCTTGGTTTCGGTATATGCTATGATTAAGGCTATCGCATTTTTAAAACCAGATTATGTGTTTCCAATGAATGTAAATAATATTGTATTAGGCGTAATGCTTTCCGTAATAATTGGCCTTATTGCTGGTATTATACCTGCAATAAAAGCTGCTTTTTTAGATCCGGTTATTGCCATTAGAAGTAGTTAAAAATTATTTGGAAACAACAGCTACTCTCCTTATTATATCAGACAACTCAATAAACAGGTTGAAAAATTGAATTTTTATATTGGCATAACGCTCAATATAATAAATCTGCTTATCTAATAATTCTACTAAATCCATAATAGTTAATTGATCTATTTTATTGGCTAAGTATTTAAGTAATTTTTGCTCTCTTTCGTTTTCTGGCAATTTATTATTTTGCTTAGTATTAAGATACCACAAGGTTTGCCTTAAAAAGTTAAGTTGGTATTCAATAAAATATTTTTGATTTTGTTTGCCTACGCCTTGAATCTCATCAATAATATTATTGGCTTCTATTGCATTGTTTTTAAAAGCAGCCTCATACCAACGTATCATTAATTCATTAAAGTTATTACCTTCATTAGCAATTAATATTTTAGCTTCAGTTAGGCTGCCTTCTGCAATATTTATTATTTGGTCTATTTGCTGTTTGTTAAAGGTTTCTTTTCTTTCTAAAAAAGTTTGCATTTCTGCATTTGTTAATGATGGTACTTTAATTAACCTTGTTCTGCTTTGTATAGTTGGTAATATTTGTTCAACATCATTGGCTATTAGTATAAAAATTGTATTATTTGGTGGCTCTTCAATAATTTTAAGTAGCTTATTTCCTTCTTTACTTAAATATTCTGCTTGCCAAATTACCACTATTTTATAATCAGCTTCAAATGCTTTTAACTGTACTTTTCTAATAATTTCGTTACATTCTGCTGCTGGTATATTTGCGTTTTTATTGTCGGCATTTATACTGCTAAACCATTGGTTTAAGTTAAAATTTTGTTGTTCTAAAAGTATTTTACGCCAATCCACTAAAAAATCTACACTTAAAAATTTTTTATCTGCTTTGCTTACGTAAATAGGGTAAACAAAATGAAAATCAGGATGAATGAGTTTATTAAATTTTTTACAACTGTTACAGTTATTACAACTATCTGCCTCTTTATTTTCGCAATTTAAATATTGCGCCAAAGCCCAAGCCAAAAGCAATGCATTATTACCTTCTGGACCATAAAAGAGTATGGCGTGACCCAAGTTGTTATTAGTAACAGCTCTGGCAAGTTGCTCTTTAAGTTCTTTGTGTCCGTTTACCTCTGCAAATAGCATTTATTTGCAATTTTACTGTGTAAAAATATACTGGATAATGTTTGCACCCATTCTAAGTGCTTTTTCTCTTACATCAGGTGGATCATTATGCACCTCAGGGTCTTCCCAGCCATCTCCCAAGTCACTTTCGTAAGAATAAAAAACAACTAAACGCCCTTCATAAAAATAACCGAAACCTTTTGCAGGCTCGCCATCGTGCTCATGTATTTTGGGTAAACCTGTATTAAAATCATATTTCTGATGATAAATTTTATGGCTAAAAGGAACTTCAATTAATTGTAGCTCTGGAAATACCTTTTTTAAAGCTGGCCTTACAAATGGATCCATTCCATAATTATCATCTACATGTAAGAAGCCACCAGCCATTAAATAGTTTCTTAAATTTTCTGCTTCCTGATCATTGAAAACAACATTTCCGTGCCCTGTCATATGTAAATAAGGGTAATTAAATATCTCTGGGCTGCCCACTTCAATAGTTGCTATATTGTTAGATATTGTTGTACCTAAGTTATCGTTACAATAATTAACCAAATTGGGTAAAGCAGTTTCGTTAGCATACCAATCGCCTCCGCCATTATATTTTAACAAAGCAATTTTTAAACTGTTTTCTGTAGCAAACACATTTAAAAAAAACATTCCACAAATTATATATATAATTATTTTTTTCATTATTTTCTATTTAAGACGTTAAACAAATCGGTTACTGCAATACAAGCTGTTTCTGTACGCAACCTGTAATTACCCAAATTTACAATACTAAAATTATTTTCTTGTGCTAATTTCTTTTCTTTTTCAGAAAAATCACCTTCTGGCCCAATAAAAATAGCAGTTTCTTTATCTTTTAATAAAACGGCTTCTAAATTTTTTTGCTCAATATTAAAGCTCGCCAAAAATTTTTCAACTTCGTTTAATTTATCAATAGCTTTTGTAAAAGATGTAACATTATTTAAAGTGGGCAGCCAAGCACGTTGGCTTTGTTTAATAGCATTAATTATTATTTTATTTAAACGATCAATATTTAATTTTCGTCTTTCCGATTTTTCACAAATTATTGGTGTAAAAGTATCAATACCCAGTTCGGTACATTTCTCTAACAACCATTCATTTCTTGCACCTTGTTTAGTAGGTGAAAAATATAAATGAAGTTTGGGCTTATAAGCCTCAATTTTTTTAGTGTTTAAAATTTTAAAATTAGCTTTTTTATTTGATGCTTTAGTTAATTTTGCTTTGTAAAAAAAGCCCTTACCATCCGTAATTTCAATAATGTCACCAACTTGTTTTCTTAATACCTTTAAACAATGAATGGCCTCTTGCCCATCTAAAAAATTGCTGCTTATGTTGTTTACGAAATACAATTTTAAAGTATTAAAAAAAAGCCCAACCCTTTATTTGAGTTGAGCTTTAAATATATTATAACTAGTGAAGGTTATTTATCAAATTCATAGATATTATTAGTACCAGTGCCATACGGGTTAACATCGCCATACGGATCTTTTGGGGTGGTAGAAGTTCCATTTGGATTGCTGTACAAAGTACCACCGCAACCTCCGGTAATTCTAAATTCGGTTCTTCTATTGTCTTGATGATCTTTATCACTACAATCAACACCGTCACTACAATTATTTACTAATTGTGATTCACCGTAGCCAGTTGCAGAAATTCTGCTTTCATCTAAACCGCGCTCAACTAACCAGGCTCTGGCAGATTCTGCTCTTCTTTGAGAAAGATCAAGATTATAACTATCACTACCTCTAGAATCGGTATGTGATGCTAGCTCTACTGTTAAATCGGGGCTATCATTTAATAATGTTAACAGCTTACTTAATTCTGGCTCTGCATCTGGTCGTATGTCTGCTTTATCTAAATCATAGTAAATGTGTAATAAATTTATATCTCCAACTAAAACTGGTCTTAATGGTAAATCAATTGTAACTACACAATCACCAATATTGGTTGATTTAGTTTCAGCATAATAACATTCTTTTGAAGCAGTAACAGTATAAGTTGTTCCTCTTTCTGTAGCAAAATTATATGTACCTGTTTCGTCGGTTATAGCCTCTCTAGAATAGCCAGTATTATTATCACTTATTGTTATTCTAGCTCCTAAAATAGGTGTGCTATTTTCTTGATCGAATATTCTACCACTTATAAAGCAATCTTCTGGAGTTCCAATACAATTACAATCTCCGTCTTCTACATCATTAATAGTGGTATCATCACCATCATTACACGGGGTGCCAGCTTCTGGGCAATCTTTTTCTTTACAAAGTGGTAAACGTACCTGAAGTGCTTCGCCCGTCATCATACCAACCGATGAAACCGAAATAGTATCAGTAATATAGCCTGTTGCTGCACCTTTAATTTTATAAGCTCTATCTGGTTGAATTTCGAAAGTAAACAAACCTGTATCACCAGTTATACCTTCTGCTACTACTTCTCCATTTTCATCAATTAAGGTTACAGTAGCATCTTTTACAGCTCCGTCGGTTTCACAATCAGCTACTACACCATTTAGTCTAAAGCTATCGCAATATGAACTATATATGTCATCGTCACCAGGCATAGTTTCATTTCTGTTAGATGAAAAGTAGGATTTATTACCTTCATCATCTAAAACATAACTGAAATCGTCTCTCGGTGTATTTAATGGAAAGCCCAAGTTTTTAGGTTTTGTATTAACTTGTATTCCTTCTACATCAGACGAAAAAATATCTAAGCCACCTAAACCAGAAAGGCCATCAGAAGCAAAATATAACTGACCAAAAAGATGATGAAAAGGAAATACTTCATCGCCTTCTGTATTAATTTTTGGACCTAAGTTGGTAGCCTGAGACCAACCCTCATTTGTTTTTTCTGAAAAATATAAATCGAAACCTCCATAACCGCCTGGCATATCAGAAGCAAAATATAGTTTAGTACCATCTTCTGTTAATGCTGGGTGGCAGGCAGAGTAATCATTACTATTAAATGGTAAGCTATCAACGGTAATCCAACGGTTGCCATCTCTTGCGGCTTCATAAATTTTAAGCCTAATTACGCCTCCGCTATCTTTACCAATACCTGCACCCTTTTTATAGTTATTCCGAGTGTAAAACATTTTAGTTTCATCAGCATTAAAAGTTACTGGTCCTTCGTGAAAACGACCAGTTCCTACTGATCCGTATTTGTTACGTTTTCTTTTTGAATAGCTTTCGCCACCCATATCGGAAGTGGTATACAAATCATAAAATGAACGACCTGACCAACTGGTTAAGCGTTTTATAACTGTAGTATCACAATCTGAGGAGAAAACAATTCCATCTTCATAAAAAGCTGGTCCCATTTCAGAACACCTTGAATCGTTGACAGTATTTGGTAACTGCTTTACAATGCAACCTAACCTGTTTGAACGCAATGATTCTAAATTTTGGCAAGAATTTAACAAATTGCTAGCTTGCCTATGGCTTGGGTTGGTTTCTAAAAATTGGCTAAGCCAGTACTCGGCTTCTGCATACTTTTCAGTTTCCATTAAAGTCATTGCATATAATAATTTATATACATCATCGCTACCGTCTCCTTTTACAACTTCTTGCAACCATTGCTCGGAACCTCTTACATCATTAATTAACCTGTACGAATTTGCTAATTTTTCTTTTGCCGAGGTATCATCTTCTTTTTCTAAAACCGCTAAATAAAGGGGTATGGCTTTAGAAAATTCTAATGCTTCATACAGCTTATTGGCTTTATCAAGCTTTGCATTTTGCGAAAACCCTAAGTAGCTAAACATCAAAAGTACGAAGACGATATATAGTTTATGCTTTATCATATTTTATTTTATTTTAAGAATGTTGGCTTTACTAATTGGATTAAAAATAACGTGGTGTTACAATTTTATTTTTGCTATAACAGAAATCGTAACCCAACATAATTTCGTGGGTGGCAAGGTCGTGTAATTTTAGTTCGGAGTTTGTTAAATCGTAAGAGTACCCCACTACCAATTGCCCAGTTAACTGTAACTCGGCTAAAAAGTCAATTGAATCTGACCGGAGT
>Ga0209828_1001696_pt1 | contig 19509 bp, 23 predicted proteins | sample MaitaG_FD_187429 | JGI IMG/M metagenome (GOLD analysis project Ga0209828, IMG submission 187429) | Marine algal microbial communities from Maine, USA - Maine_Asex2 metaG (SPAdes) (version 2) | ecosystem: Host-associated > Algae > Red algae > Unclassified | place: Maine, USA | collected 2015-01-05 | reverse complement strand
TTCGAGTATCCGGAACCAGTTTCATGCCGTCAGAGGGCGAATGGCGCTTCCTAGTCCAATCGGCGGCCGATGACAGCGGCCTAGTAACCGAGGGCTTCGTCTGGAGTGTCTCGGGAAGAAACATGTCGCCACCCGCAACCGGCCCATACAGCAGTTGCACCGCAAGTCTGCTGTTTCAACCCCGTGATCCTGATCCCGATCCTGATCCTGATCCCGATCCTGGTCCCGATCCTGGTCCTGGTCCCGATCCTGGTCCCGATCCTGGTCCCGATCCTGGTCCCGATCCTGATCCTGGTCCCGATCCTGGTCCCGATCCTGGTCCCGCGCTTGAATATCCGCAAATAAGCATTGCTCCACCGATAGCTGAAGGGCCGTTGGGGTTCGGTCTCCAGCCTCCGGTGAGGCCTCCGTGTGACTTCAAACCACCAGAGACGCTCAGGACGGAACAAGCAATCGGCGCCTTAGAGGACGCATGTGAGTTTGAGTGCACGTTGAGTACGGCTACCGAGGCGTCGCTATTCTGCCAGACTAGCGACGTCATACCACTAGCCGATTGGTCGACTGTGACCGGTTTGCCAACGGCAATCTCCCGCCAGGTCCCGACCGAATTCGCTCACAGCTAGCATAGAACACTGCTCCCAACGCCTGCGCTGACACATCGATGGGGGAGCGGCCACGAGTGAGGTGATCGTTCCGTCCTCATTGAGTTCGAACCCGTCCCGCCGCAGCACTCGGGCAAGGCGAGACGTCGCCTCGTCCCATTCCGCTCCCCAACTGGTCGTCGAGAACCACGACAACATCTCCTCGAACACCCGCAAGGCTCGATGTACTTGTTCAGGATCGGCCCAGTCGATGACGTTCGCGTACTCATCGAAACAGCTACGTCGCTCACCATCCCCGTCAACGGGAGGCCCCGATTCGAAACCCTCAACTTGAAACGCTTGCGAGATCGTTCGCAGCACGCCCCAGCTGACACACCACTCCTTGAACTCGTTGCGAACTCGTTTGTGCAGGATGTCAGCCACCAGGCAACTCTAGATCGTTCTGGCTTACGATTCCATGCATTATCGTAAGCCAGAACCAAAGCCGTGAGAGTGGCCATTTCGGGTCCTGTTATCGTATTGGGATGACTTGGAGCGTTGGCTGGTTCGACTACGCGCCGAACTTGGTCTGTCCACGCTGTGCCGCCGAAGTCGCCGATGAGCTGTTCATCAGCCAAGCCACGGTCAAGACTCATCTGAGCTCGGTGCTCAGCAAGCTCGCGCTTCGCGACCGAGCCGCCGCCATCGTCTTCGCCCACGAACACGCACTCCTCGAATCTCCACCTCAGAGCTGACCCGAATCAGCCCCGTGACTGATCCGGTCAGCTGAACACATCCCTAGCGTTTGTCACGAACACAGAACCGCAGTGCTGGATGCATTGTGCTTGGGTCTTGGTTTCGTGGAATCCGCAGCCGTGACTCTCTCGGAAAACAAATAGCACTGATAGTTGAGGGAAGATGACATGAATGGATTGCAACTGGCAATGGCTCTGGCACAGGAGACACAGGAAAGTGGCGGCGCAGGTTTCGGAGCGGGTATGGGCGCAGGCATCGGAGCAGGTATGGCAATCGGTATCGGCATTGGCGGCAGCGGCCACCGGAAGAAAAAGAAGCTCCAGAACCAAGTCGCAGCCGCCATCGAGGCGGGCGAGATCTCGATTCTCGATCAGAACGGAGAACCAGTGACGGCCGAGGCGCTGTTCAACCGGTGAGCAGAAGTTGGGCATGACGCAGATCGCGACGTCGGCTCGGTTGTTAGTAGACCCGCAGCACCGCTAAGGCACGGCCCCGAGCTGACCGATGCCTTGGCTCGCAGCGACGCAGCCGGGTTGCGTTTTCATACTTGGAGGTTCATACTTGTGGCATGGCATCAGTTCGAAGAACCATCTCACTTCCGCCGAGCCTTGCTGACCGGCTCGACAAGGAAGCCGAACGCCGCGGCATGACGTTCTCGGCATTGATCGCCGACCTAGCAGGCGCCGAAACCGCAGAGCTGCCCTACGCCGGGATCATCAGCGATGACGAAGACCTATCGCTGCGTGTCGAAGAGGTGCTCTCACGCCTCGCCAGCTGATTATCTGCGACACCGGCCCAATCGTCTCCGCTCTGAATCGCAACGAGGGCCAACGACATCTCTTCGCAGCCGAACTCCTCGGCAGGCTCGGACGTCGGGTGCTTGTCCCATGGCCGATCGTGACCGAAGTAGACCTCCTCCTTCGAAGTCGAGGCCACTCAACGGCCTCATTCGTGTTCGCTCGAGCATTGCTCGACGGCGTCCACCAATTCGATGCTCCAACAGAACCAGAGTTGGAGCTAGCGCTCGACCTCGGCGAGCAGTACGCGGACTCGGGCGTCGACCTCACGGACCTAACAGTTATGGCGATCGCTCACAGTCGCAACGCAACCATCCTCACCTGGGACTTCCGCCATTTCCGCAGTGTTATCCTGGAACGAGGACATCACTGGCCACTACTCGTTGAAGAACACGAACTCCCGGCACCGTGAACAACGACTCACGATCCACAACGGCTGGTGTCGTCTCATCTTCACGTGACTCATGATTCTGTGCGGATGAGGATCCCAAACGGACAGTCGCCGCCACGACACAAAGGTGTACGGATAGGGATCCTCATCTGAGACGGTCGTCGTAACGCAATCGCAAAGCTAATTGGCCGATATCGCGCGTTTGCTACCCCCACCCCTCTTACGGGTTTTCTCGCGCTCGCTTGTGGGCACCGAACCTAGAACAAAAACGCGAGCGCCGCTCGACGACGCCTAACGTTGGTTTTTAGTCCGCTAATGCTGGAACCCGGAAGCGGACCTAGCGAAGCCTTCGACGACAGCAAGTCTGCGCCATTTCAACGATCTCAGCGTCGCTACTTCACAGGGATATGCACGGATAATATCAGTTATCCGTGTCTAACCTTGTGAAGTAGCACTGCAATGATTGGCGGAATGGCGCTGTTCTTGGAATGGCTGGGCACGTGGCTGCGTTCGGAATGTCTCAGTGGCTGGCTTGACCTTTGAGCGTCGTGTAGCTGGTTGATGACATCGTTGTGGTCCGTAATGATGTCGACAACTTCGAGTTCGATGCGGTCATCGAGCTGGGCCGGATCCGGATGTGACCTGGTCGGCGGTGAGGTCGCCATTGCGTGTTGGGTGCCATTGGGCGGCGACGTCAGGGAACAGTGCTGCCAGCGCATTCGTAGGGCGCCTTGATGCGATAGATGGTCCCAAGGTCTCCATTACCTTCGAAAGGGCCAACGGACTCTTTCTTTCCAGCACTTGGCAGCGACTTGGCGACCATCGAAGCAAATAGACAGTTAACCACATATGTGGTAGAGTGCATGCAGATGGTCCGCCTGTCCTGAGATTGCTTTACGGGTTCGTTCGCAACGAGGACGGCGACGAGATCGCAGTGGTTGCCATTGCGGGAGACAAGACCGCACTTGGCAATACCTGGTACCAAGCCAACATGAACCAGGCACAAGATCGAATTGATCAATGGTGCCAACACAACCCTGGATACAAGCCCATCATCAAACGAGGAGGAAGACGATGACAACCAAGAACAAATCTAAGGTGCCGGTCGACGACGCTGGCCTCGACACGGTGACAGATGCGGACTGGGCAGACGACGATCGCCCTGACCGGTACTTCGAGATGATCGCCGCCGAACCAAAATCCAAGGCAGCCTTTGATGCAGTACTCGACGAGATCCGTGGCCACCAAGCAACATTGATGCAGGTGCGTAAGGCCCAAAACCTGACCCAAAGCACCATCGGCTCATTGCTTGAGATGGACCAGTCTGAAGTGTCGCGACTCGAACGTCGTAGTGACATGTTGTTGTCCACCCTCAGAGCCTTCATCCGAGCCTCGGGCGGAGAGCTTCAGCTCGTTGCCACCTACCCAAACGCCAACCCAGTCCAACTACTCGTTGGCGAAGACGACCACTCATGAACGACCAACCAAGCATCGGACTACCGCGCTAATGGCCAAGTTCACTCCTCGACCAACGACGTATCGAGTAGGCATCCGCCGGCTCGACCGTTCTGACAGACACTCTCGTGGCATTGGACGAGCAACAATTTTTACGCTCGCGCCAGACCTGATGTGCCGGGATTGACTAGTACTCTTCGAAGCAAGCGTTTAGTTGCGACATGTCGTCGGGGTCGCCGGTGAGAATAAATGTCCCCAAGTTTTCCGCCACGACGGCAAGATGGGCATCGACAACGTCTGAGGTGTTCGTGACGGCAAGTCTGCGGCCGACCACTACCGAGTCGTCGAGTGCATGGATATCGAAGTGTCGCAACGCTCGGGCGAGGTTTGCCTGCTGTGCGGGTTGTCGCCACACCTGCGCCATCACCGGATGAGTCGTGTGCAGCTCGTGGCCTCGTTCGGCCGCTCGTTTGATCAACGCCCACAGACGCGAGTTCACCCGTTCGCCATCAACGATGAATGGACCAGCATCGACGATCAACGATCTACGCCCTGACGATCGAGCACGTCGTCGGCCCAACTGAGATGCTCGACATCGATAGGACCGTCCTCAAGCTCCCATGAAGCAATGAGGTCCAGAAGTGCCTGACTTCGTCGGCGACGCTTAACTTCAGCCAGGAGCGATCGCTTGATCGACAACGTCTTAGTGCCATCAACAGCTGCAAGCTCGGCCAGAGCCTGCTCCATCTCATCGTCGAAGTTGATTGTTGTCTTTGAAGCCATATAGATATGGTATCAGGCCGTACCCGTATGGGTATAGCGCCGCTCCCCCGTCGACCACGCTGCGTCGGACTGACAGGCCATGTCGTTTTCGCTGTCATTTGCGTGTCGTTAGACACTCGGGCTCAGAAGTTGGGGCGCAAGGGCTGGGTCACGATGTTTCGCGACTCTGTGGCTTTCAAGGTCGCTTACGGTTGGGGTTTGCGAATCAACGAGGTCCGAATGCTCGACATTGTCGTCTTCGGCCGCAACCCGCACGCTTCCCGAGTTCGGCCAACGCGGCCTCGTGCGGGTCCGTCACGGCAAGGCCATGCGTGGTTCGGCCCCGAAGCAGCGATCCGTACTGACGGTGTTTGGCTGGGCCGTCGAATACGTCGATGAATGGATGGTTGATGGCTGGACGCGTATTGCAGCTGTTGGTTCGACTCCCCTATGCCCAACCGAACGAGGCGCCAGGATCAGCAACAGTGCGTTGTCTGCTCGCTTTCGTAATGTCCGAGACGAGGCAGGGATCGATGACTCGGTGACGTTCCATTTGCTGCGGCGTTCCTCTCATCGGTTAGTTCTGCGGTTCCGCTACGAACGGGCCGCACCAGCGAACGTTCGAGGAAAGGCTCGATGGGTGGCGCAATCAAATGCTGTCGCGCAATTTGGCGTTCTCAACGATTAATGGCCGTGAACGCCAGGGAGGAGCGTCAGCGGTGGGACCGATTTGGCGAATCGGTCTGAGTCTTTCTCTGGAAAGTCAAGGCGAAGTTGTTGCGAAGATGATGTGTCGCAAATATCGCTGCAATGTACAGCATCGCCAAAAGACCTATGCGAGGGGAAATGAGGGTCAGGTGTGCAACAGCCGGTAGAGCGGCAGCACCGGCCGCCCGGATGGCGAACGGCACGACTTGGCTGCAGCTTCGAAGATGTCGTATTGAATTGTAAGACCGTAGTTACGCCCGGTTCCCGCCCAGTTAGCGGGCACTGGCCACAGTGATGCCATCACCGTTGCAATGGTCAGTAGTGAGCGCCTGGTTGGCACGCTTGTCCGGCGGTCAGCGGACCGCTGCTAGTCGAGTGTGGGTGGCTCGATTTGTTTGTCGGCGAGTACTTCCTCGGCAAGCTGGTGAGTCCGAATAGCCGCAATAGCTTGCGCGTCGAACGCAGTCACGTTGAGTTCCGTGCGGAGTTGTCGGGTGCGGGCTCGATGGAAGGCCTCTTTCAGGTAGGTCTCGGCTTGGCACTGCACATCGACGACGGCGACCTGGAGCTCGCGTTCGCTGGTTTCGCTGAACGCGAACTCACGAGCAAGCGTGTTCGGGGTGTCTGCGTCGATTTCGAGCCGATCTTTGATGCAGCGCTGCCATTGGCCTATCGCCGCGGCAAGTATGGGGTCGGAACGAAATCGCTCGCCTTGAGAAGAGTCTGCGGTCTCCTGTAAACCGTTTGAGACTTGGCTGAGGGCGATATCGGCGATTTGCCAACACCTGGTCGACAGCGCTTGGTAGTGATCGTCTTGTTCGGTTTGCGAGAGCCCGTGCCAAGCAGCTGCCATCGAAGGAGATCCGGCCCCTCCCCATCCCGCGTCGTGATAGCCGATTGACCTTGCTGCTCCGGCGGCTCCGATACCGAGCACACCGTTAGGGGACCAGGAACCGAAGTGTCTGATCAACTCTGTCTCGGTGGGCTTAAAGAGTGTAAACCCCTGCTCGGCCATGCAATCGGCGAGCAACGCCGATTCGGCCATGGAGATCGTGAGCTGTTGTTCACGAGTCAACCAGTCACCAGTGGCAGGGACACCCTCTGGCAGCGGTTCGAAAACGTTGAGGTCTTGGAACCGCGACCCCAGAACCACAATGATCGTGTTCGAGGGATCGTCCATGAGCGGTTGGAAATCGTTGCTGAGTCCCAATCCAGCCCACGAGTCGATCAGCGGCCCGTGCGCTACCACCGTCGGATATGGCAGCCCGAGGAGTTCGGGGTCGACGCATCCGGCTTGCGGGCCGATGAGCCAGGCAACGCCGCCGTCCCAAGATGGAGCGTTGCGGGGCTCGGCCGGTGATCCCGTCAATGCTGCGGCGTTGTCGACGGTGACTCGAATCGCTTGGCTCGTTTCTGAAGCGATTTTCGCCACCTGTGAGGCGTTGTAGACCCGTACTCTCACGATGCAATCGCCTGCTGTTATCTCGCCGGGGAGCAGGACGCCAGAATCGTCGAGGTAAGCGGGCTCGTCCTCCGTTCCATAAGGGCCTGGCGATTCCTGGGCGTACCAGGGCTCGGCGGGCTGACCGGCCGCTACTACGACCTCGTCGTTGGATTCGCGGCCGAACCCGGTGGCAAAGAGAGCGGCGACTCCGACGAGTAGCAAGCTGGCTGCTGCAACCCGTAACGGGTTCGACGAGAACCAAGAGATTGCGCTTCGGTCGCTCGTTTCGTGGACTGTGTCCAATTGAGAGTCGGGCTGGTCGTCAGCTTGAAGCTTCAAGATAGACCGGCCGAGCGCTGCGAGCGGATCGGCTACTGACGATTGCTTCAGGTCAACGTCAGTGATAGAAGCGGCAGCGCGCACTCGGTCGTCAACGTCGTCGGCGTTCATCTTGTGGTCTCCGTTTCGTGGCGTGTTTTGGACGCGTTTGGTGCCTGACTGGTGAGCGTCGCCTTGAGGCTCTGGCGAGCACGATGTAGCCGACTGCGGACCGTGCCCGCAGGCATATGGAGCGCGATTGCAATCTCGGTCGGGCTGAGGCCCTCCCAACACGTGAGGGTGATGAGTTCTTGGTCCTCAGGCGACAGTTGCGCGAGTGCCCTTTGCACAACAATGGTTTCGGTGGTTGTTTCTTGAAGGTCAGGCGTAGCGACAACGACGGCGTTGTGAAGCCGTTCGACCAGCGCGCGTCGTCGGCGGCTGGAGCGACGATCGTTCAACAACACGTTGCGCGCTACGCCAAAGAGCCACGGCCGTGTAGATGAACCAGAGGGCATTTCAGCAATGCGACGCCAGGCAGTGGTGAACACCTCGGCTACGACATCGACCGCGTCTTCAACACTATGCGTGCGCCGCAACGCGTAACCCATCAAGGCAACGGCATGCTCGTTGTACACAACCGCAAAACGTGCCGTTGCGTCATCACCGTTCGACATAGAGACCCTCTTAGCCATCACCTTTACATGTCCGGCTTGGCTCTGAGCGTTGCACGCTCGATCGGCGAAGTGGTAGCGGTTGATGAGTTCGCGTTGAGTGACCCGAGTCCTCATCAGCTGCCGAAGCCGCCCGCGAGAAGCCGCTGATCCCGGACATGTCGTAGAGCGGCTCCGATCCATAGGCCTCCCAAACCGAGATTTCGTAACACTGATCGGACTCTCCCATCAACGCGTGGCGCAAATCCTCAAAGCCAGCCAACAGGCCCCCCGTGAAGGAAGCTGTAAGGAGGGTCAGCTAACTTTTCGACGGTTGCCAAGAGTTTCTACGAATTCTCATCCACCCCCGCAAAGCCCACTGTGCACCTGCTCTGAGCTGTCGGCAGCCATTTCGGCACTCGACCACTGGTGAGATCCTGTTCTAAACGCTCCCATGGCGTTCTAGGGCCATGGTTTTCACTCAAGCACAGCTGCTGTACTGGTTGCAGGAGCTCACGAGGTAACAGGCACTCTGATGAACCACGGGGTGCCCACGGTGTGGTGAACGAGCCCCCGACAGTCGTGGACGAAGGAGGACTGACCGATCAGCAGGTCATCGACCGGGTCGCCGACGGTCGGAGCATTCAGGTCCACGCTCCGGCTGAGCCAAGCTTCACACAGATCCTGCGAGCGACGGTCGCTTCGGTGCCGTCTGGTGCCAGTCTGCGCGCATTGACGAGCACCCTGGCGTTGTGCACGAGCAGGCAGGCTTGCTGGCGGGATTAGTAGCGGTAGCGCGCCGCAAGCCCGTCGACGAGACCTCGAGCCGTCGAGGGCAGAACCGTAACCTCGGCTCCGGTTGCCATGGCCAAGGCGATTGCGCCATCGGTGACTGGTGCTTCGACGCCGCCGGAAGTCACGACCTGGTGCTGAGAGAAATCGAAGCGAGCTGTCACTCGATCCGCTTCGAGTGAGTCGTTGCCGACGTAGAGTTTGTCGACCCGGCCCGAGACGAGAGCCTGTAGAACATCTTGTCCAGCAGCTCCCATGTCGATTCCGATGCTGTCGTTCATAACCCGAATTTCCTCGGCGAGTTCTCCAGCAGCCAGGTCGCGCAACGCAAGGTCAGCAGCATCGAGGAAAGCGTCAGGGTCAGCGTGGCGTGACGCCTCCACGACGACGAGTGGTCGCAGGCGCTCTGGGATGTGTTCATCGAGGAAACCCACCATTCGGGTTTCGCCGCCGGCAATTATTTGCTCAACGTCGGAGTAGTCAGCAAGCATCTGCTCGACCACTTGTTTGGCGTTTTTCTCCCACGCCTCCTCGGCGGCCTGGGGGAATCGGTGATTTGACCAACCGCCAGGGTGTGCCTTTTGAATGTCATCCCGGTCGCCCTCGACGGTCTTGGTTTCGATTGGTGCACCAACACTCCCGCGGAGGTACAGGTCTGCGCCAGTGCGGTCGAGCAGCACTGCGAGGTGCTTTCGATCGGGCTGCACCGCAGCGATCATTGGCATGAGTAGCGGGCAAGGGCCGACGTGGGTCAACGGGTGACTGATTGGTCTGACCATGGAATGTTGTAGCTGAATACCGGCTTCGTCGGCGACGAGCAGCAGCGCAGTGCCATCGGAGTGATCGACTGCAGCAAGAGCAGTGTCAACGACCGCCACCAGGGCATCTGAAGCGCCTTGGGTCTCGAGCGCGCGCGTAGCGTTCTTGGACCTGATTACCAAGCGCTCCTCCGCGTCGGTTCGGTCGCTAACTGTCGGGAGGTAAATGGTTGCTGTCTGGGCGCCTCCTCGGCCGTACAGGTCTAGGAGGAGTTGCGTGGTGACGATTGTTGATGCTGCCATAGCGTTTGGTATACCCGGTCAACGTCGATTTGAAACACCTCGGGCCTGAGCCACGGTGGATCGTCGACGTTGACCGCGCAACCTGTTTGGCGCAGTCCGTACCGCCGTTGCTTTCGAAGCGACAGGCGCGCCGTCTCGAAGGTTTAATACCACTTGCCTTTGGCGAACCCGCCGAAGGCAATGAGTCCCACGAGGATCAGAATGATCCCCAGGATGTTAGCGCTCGTTGCCAGTACCAGAATTGCTCCTGCGATGACGAGGAGGCCGCCAGTGCCTATGCCTGCGATTTCCATGATTGCTCCTGTGTTGTTTGGTGGTTGGCACAGTCCGACGTGGTGTGGACTTGTGCCTTGATGTGGTGGGCGGGTTTAGTTGTGGGCAGCGTCAAGCGCACAAATTTTTGACGCCACAGCTGTGACTTCGCCTTGCTGGCGGATCACGACGTCGCGCAGGTTCTTTGAGATGTCAGCCTCGAGTGCGTCTTCGTACTCCTTGATTGCGTGCCTTTCACCTTGGGCAGCGGCGCTGAGAACACCGTCGGGGTCATCACCAGAGAGCGCGTCTTTGAGCGTCATCCAGCCGCGATGCATTGTCGCGGCGATGGAGCCTGACTCGTCGATGTCGTCGCCGTAGGCTTTGGCGAGCTGTTCGAGCTCAGCTGCGAGGTCACGGCGTTGAGCCGACGCTGCTCGGAACTGATCGACGAGGTCGCTGCGGTTAGTGTCCGCAAGTTTGTCAGCCCCATCGTTAAAGCCTTTTTCGCCATCTCGAAGCGTCTCGATGAGATCGGTGGTGACTTTTTCATCTGTGGATTTGAACATGTTGTGTGTCTTTCTCATTTCGGTTGGGTGAGCCTTCCATCGTCAGCTATGACGCCAGCACTCAGGCTCGGTCGTCATGTACCCATACCTACGCATGGTATTCGTTCGGATGACACATTTCTGGTTCGCTTGCTTTCGCATGTCCTATGAGCGCTTGTAAGTGCCGTCGTTACGAATACTTGTTGGCTGGCGCGGGTATGTACTGATGTCGACCGCCTTGTGGTCGACGTTGTATCGACTCGAATTGAGATGTGATGACCCGTTCAAGTGACGAATTGATCTACGAAGACGCCGACCCATCCGGGTCCCCGACCGTGCACGGTGCGCCAGCGGAAAGTGAGCGCAACTCATTGAGTGTTGGTTCCAAAGGCCCGCTGCTACTGCACGACCACCACTTGTTGGACACCCTGGCTCATTTCAACCGTGAAAACATTCCCGAGCGCAAGCCCCACGCAAAGGGTTCAGGAGCATTTGGGACATTCGAGGTCACCCACGACGTGTCGAAGTTCACGAAGGCTTCGGTATTCCAGCCCGGCGCAACGTGTCGCACGCTCGGACGCTTTTCCACAGTTGCAGGGGAACTGGGGTCGCCCGATACATGGCGAGATGTTCGTGGCTTCTCGGTCAAGTTCTACACCGACGAGGGCAACTACGACCTTGTTGGTAATAACACGCCAGTCTTTTTCCTTCGCGACCCCATCAAGTTTCCACACTTCATCCGATCCCAGAAGCGCTTGCCGGACTCAGGTTTGCGTGACGGCACAATGCAGTGGGACTTCTGGACCCATACGCCAGAATCTGCGCACCAGGTCGCCTACCTGATGGGCGACCGCGGTCTGCCCCGATCGTGGCGTTATATGAACGGGTATGGATCGCACACCTATATGTGGGTGAACGATGCTGGCGACAAGCACTGGGTGAAGTATCACTTCCATAGCAATCAGGGAGTGCAGAACATCACCGGCGACGAAGCAATGCGGATTGCGGGCGCTGACTCAGACTTCCATCGCCGCGACCTGTTCGAAGCCATCGACGATGGGGATCATCCGTCGTGGGATCTGTCGGTGCAGATCATGGCCTACAACGACGCTAAAGATTACCGGTACAACCCCTTCGATCTTACGAAGACTTGGTCCCACGACGACTATCCGCTGAATCCCGTCGGGCGGTACACAATGAACGAGAACCCAACCAACTTTTTCGCCCAAATCGAACAGGCCGCGTTCTCCCCCAGCAGCACAGTCTCGGGTATCGGGTTTTCTCCCGACAAGATGCTGCTCGCCCGGGTCGCTTCCTATTCCGATGCTGCTCGCGCCCGCATCGGAGCGAACTTCCACCAGCTTCCAGTCAACCAGCCAATTAATGACGCCGGCCATCCCTATGTCGTGGACGGTGCAATGAACTACGACCACTCCGGCAACAAACCGACCTATGCACCCAATAGCTTCGGTCGTAGCTTCGCTGACCAAACCGGCGTGGTTGACACGGGTTGGGAAAGTGACGGTCAGATGGTCCGGTCTGCGTACGAACTCCACCCAGAGGACGACGACTGGACCCAAGCAGGCATCCTGGTACGAGAGGTGTTTGACGATAATGCTCGCGATCGTTTCGTCGCCACCGTTGCAGGCGCCCTCGACGGCGTCCGCCCTGATGTGCTCGCTCGGGCCTTCGACTACTGGAAGAACGTTGACGCCGACACCGGTCAGCGGATTCAGGACAAGGTTGACGCCCGTGCTTCAGGTGGCCCTGTGCCGGGCATGGAAGCCGGCGTCTCCCCCGACGCAGTCCTGAAGGAAACCAGTGAGCAAGCTGCCCAATAAGCACCGACCAAGCTGACAGACCGAAAGGTTGTATGGTGCGGAGGAGCGCTCTACGAGCGTCGAAGTCCTCGTAGAGCTAGCTGATACAGGCGACCGAAGAATAAGTGTGATCGCAACGAATGGGCCCTGGCTCGAGTGGGTAGTTAGGCGTGGATGGATGACTCACACTCACAAAACAGCAACCAGGTTGACCTAGACGTGGCGCTGAGGCTTGGCACCGGGATTCGCGCCCACGAACGGGCTCGAGTGCTTGAGGTGCTTGAGCCCTTGGAAGGCCGGTTACGCAACCTCGACGCATCGACTCTTGAGGTTGAGGCGTGGGTGAAAAACCGAGGCGATGACGACCAAGTCGTTTATCTTTCGGTCCGCGCTACTGACACCGACCTAGTAGCACACGATCAATCAAGTGAATTCGACACGTCGCTGGTCGTCGCACGCAATGATTTGCGACGCCAGCTGACCGACATGCACGATCGACGGAAACGTCGCCGATAATAAGAACGGCGCATCGACAAGCAACGGTATGTGTCGGGTGCAGGCCAGATCGGCCGCCAGGTCGAGAAAGAGGACCAATGACTTACACAAAGAGCGCGGCGATCGCCGAGAGCCGAGACTGGGTACTGAACCTGGTCTCGCCGTCTGCAGGGCGCCAGGCATGATAACCCACGACGATGTAACTGGCGACTCTGCGCCCGATGAGAAAATCGATAACCCTGCCCCAAGCGAGAAGTACGGCCAAGGGCTCGGCGTCGACATGCTGCATCCACACGAGATTGTCACGTTCCTACGGAGCATCCCCCGACGAATATCTAGCGCCTATATAGACGGCGAACAAAGTGCTGATATCGAGGGTCTCACCGACATGTTGGACCAACAGATTCGAGAGATCCGCAAGCTCGGTTATTCGATCGACACTGATTCTCAGGACATTGCCCAGTTCGGTACCACTGCGGCCGTGACCCGCGCATCTGCGGCAGCTTCCGAGCTTGCTTGCTGGACTTCTGGCGTTCCTGACCGCGTGTGGCATGAACAATCCGGTGCCCTTGATAGGTTGCGCGAGACTGTGGTCGAAACGGCTTGGGTGGTTCGCCAACTCGAACTCGATGTCGCTTCACTCGACGAGCAAGACCCGTAATCCACGGGAGCACAGCATGACGAGCAGTAGCAGACTCGGGTCTGACAAAGCTCCCGAGGTCCGTAAATTGTCAAGGGTCGTGGGCGGCTAGTCGCTCCACCGTAGATGCAACCCGGCGGCGCATCTCGCAGGATCGCCCTGTCAAAAGCAAACACGTAGCTGCCGGTCGACGTCGCCGGGGTTAGTCGCTGCCAGCATTCGACCTCCGCAAGCTCGGAGTCGATCAAGTCGGTACTCTCCGCACCCCGCACAGGAGCATGATCTCAAGATGAACACTGCCGACATCGTTGCACATATCGCGAAGTGGTTCGACGACTAATCAGCGAGCGCGAGAACGAACGGGTTCGTAGTTGGCGGGCCGATGGTCGTACCGACGAAGACCAACTCGGAGCCACCTATCCCGAGTTCGAGTGGGCCTTGAATTTCTCAACTCGGGTTCTGATGAGCTGCGCTCGATCGTCGACAAACTGAGGTGCTCATAATTTCCCGGACGCACCACGACGCCAATCGGCACAAGATGGACCCCAACCCGGTGTGCAGTGTGCCTGCGGCGGACCGAACCTGCCTTCGGTCGACCCCCGAAGTGCGTCTCCCTGACCTAGCGCCACTAACTTGGCGGCTTTTGGTAGATGCTGGCTCGTTTCGTGAACCTCCTCAATGCGGACCTACGGTTTGACACCGTCGAGACGATCGGCACTGAGCTTTCGCACCCTGCTAGGTTCAGTGGGAACCGACCCGATAGAGCGCAACCAACAGGAGTGTCACATGGCTGAAGCAAACGCCACCTACAGTATTACAGAGATCGTTGGAACCTCGTCTGAGAGCATTGACGACGCCATCCAGAGTGGCATCGCCACCGCATCGAAGAGTCTAAGGAACCTCGACTGGTTCGAGGTCACCGAGATCAGAGGCTACATCGGCGGCGAGGCCAAGCCCCAGTACATGCAGGTCACCATGAAGATCGGCTTCCGCTACGAAGAGTCGTGAGACCAACTTGGCGTGGGGTGAGGTGAGGGGGATGATCCGACGCGCGTCAACTAGCAGCGGCCGCTGGCCCAGCGAGCGCTGCTGGTCGAGAGTGGCTTCAAGCCAAGACTTAACCAGGTCATGTTCGGTTGCTCTTTTGTTCGGATCTTCGGCGGGGAACTCGACCGATCGGGGGACTCTGGTTCGAGTTGACCGAGCGACTGAACCGATCTGGTACCGCTTCGGCCACAGTGCTCCCAGTAATTAGCAATCCTGAGTATTCGGTTATCCGATATGTGAGCCTGTCGACGACGTCCATCCGCATTGGATTCACGACATCGCATGACGACGCTTTCAGTTCGTCACAGCTCGGGGCTATCATGACTGGCGCGTCGGGGTACTGCTAGGGGATTTTTGAGCTTCGCACTAATGGGCGTCTTGCTACTTCGCTTGGCGGTGCCCGTAGCGATTCCTAGGTTTCCGCTGCCGGCCATCGTCGCTGCCTTGGTCATTGACGCTGGCGACCAGACGATTCTTGCGGCGTTCGACGCAGTTCCTGATGACTACCAAGCCTATGACAAGGCCCTCGATGTGTACTATCTCGCGGTCGCGTACATATCGACGTTGCGCAACTGGCTCGATGGCACGGCGTTCCGACTGAGCCGTGCTCTGTGGTACTACCGACTAATCGGGGTCGCAATATTCGAGTTCACCGGCGCCCGCTTCGTTCTATTGATCTTCCCGAACACGTTTGAATATTTCTTCATCTTCTATGAGGCCGTGCGTAGTCGCTGGGATCCAGCGCGAATGTCGAAGCGACTTCTGGCATCGGTCGTGGTGTTCATTTGGGTAGGTGTGAAGCTCCCCCAGGAGTGGTGGATCCATTGGGCACGACTCGACGTGACGGGCTTCGTGTCTCGCCATGTGACCGCCAGCCTGGTGATGGTCGCGGCGTCTATGGCGGTGGTCTGGGTTGCGGCGCGCCTCGGGCCGCCGATGCCAAAGCCAGACTGGTCGACAGACTTCGGAGTCGACGCTCACCCGACAACAGTCATTCGTCGCAGCGCGGATCGTGTTGCACATGGCTGGTCTCCCTTGCTGCGCCCGGTAGCTGAGAAGCTCGTCCTCGTCGGGCTTGTTACGGCGGTCTTTGCGAAATTGGTGCCTCGCTCGGATCTGCCGACCTTCGACTTAGTGTTGGGTATCGTTCTTGTCGTCGTCGGTAGTTCGTTGCTCGGCGCCGTCTTGGTCCGCGGCGGAACCAGCTGGGGGTATGCGGCAATCGATTTTGCCGCTACTGCTGTGGTGAATTTCGTCGTGGTGATCGTTGTGTACTTGTTGCCGACTGAACAGTTCAATGGCGGAATCACATTGCAGTTGGCGCTGTTTCTCGTCGGACTCTTGACGCTGATCATTGCGCTGTATGACCGGTACCGGGCTTTGAGGCTCGCAAGTGTCGTAAAGCGTCCAGGTGTCACGAGCGTTGATCAATGAGTCGAGGCGAATGTGACTATTGATCGCGGTCGATGCTCGTCATTCACCGTAGTGTCATGGAATATCGAGCTGGGGCTGGATCTGGACCTGGCAGCGCGTGAGCTTTTCTCAACCGCGGGGCTCCCACCTGCGGACGTGTTACTCGCTCAGGAGTTGTCACCAGGCCAAGTCGCCGAACTGGCCGACTTATTGGGTTGGGAGCACCATTACTACGCGCCGGAACGGCACGAAAAGACTGGTCAACTGTTTGGTAACGCCGTCCTCTCCCCCTGGCCACTGAGGCCATTGATTGGTGCTGACCTTGAGCAATCGGCGCTCATTCAAGGCCAGCAACGCGGCGTAACCGGCGCACACGTATTAATCAGTGATCAGCCGATCGCTGCGTTCAGCACCCATCTTGAAACGCCCTTGCTGTCACTGCGACGACGGTTACTACAGGTGCGCAGCCTAATCTACGCGGTTAATGCGTCAAGCCAATCATTGCCTACGGTTGTTGGCGGCGACTTCAACACGGCGAGTCGCCGCAGTCAGACCGCGGTTGCGAGCGAGTTGCAGTCCGTAGGTTTAGATCTCGTGACCAGTCCAACGACGTGTTCATTTCGGCGCTTTCGGCGCGAGTTCAGCCTTGATCACATCCACGGCCGAAAACTGCGTTCGGTCGCAAGTGGCGTTGCCGCAACACAAGCAAGCGATCACGACCCTGTCTGGGCGACGCTCAAGTCTCCCGATGCATGCGCCACGCGCAGCGCCCGCCACGATCCGGAGCTGACGAATTAGCTCTGCATAAAGCGCCGATCCGCACCACTAACCGCGTGTGTCCATCGGGATCGCACGTTGTGCTGTGTGACCGACGGTGTCGAACAAGTAGCCCGATAGCCGTTTGTATAACAAGCTCGGCGAGTTCGCGGACAAGCAGACCGATGACGCGGTGCTCATGGCCTTTGCTGCATTGCCTGCAACGAGCTCGGCCTGACGACGATCACCCTTCGGTCTTGCGGCGATCCATGTCGGCACGGTATTCGCTCGCAAGCGCAGCCTTTTCTTCCTCCGTTAACACCTTTCCCGCCACGGGGAAAATCTCGACTTCTTCCTCGTCGAGGTGATGGCTGAGACGCTCCTGCAGCTCCTTTGCTGCAGGAAGCCAGGCTGAACCATCCATTTCGTAGTCGCGGAGCTTCTCGATCATTTCGTCTAGCTCGTGGTGCTCGGCCACAGAGTGACGTGCGTGCTCCTGGGTCTTGTCATGTGCCATCAGGGGGCGGTACAAGAAGCGTTCCTCGGCTCCGGCGTGGCTCGCTAGTTCGGATGTTAAAGCCTTGAAGCATTCTCGACGCTGCTGGCTGTCACCCGTTGTTTCCACGAGTTGAGCAATCAACTCGCGTTGCACCTCGTGGTCGGCGCGAATCTCGGAAAAGATGGTGTCGGACATTTTCGCTCCTCTGCGAATCGTCGATGGGGCGTACCTAGGCTACCCACTTGCTCAGGCTTCAAATCTGGCCTCTTGCAGAGAGGGGCTGACAGCGGGTGCCGCTATGGGGGCGGTTGTAGAGAAGATCTCAGAGTTCGGTGGCGTTGTCATTGGCTAAACGAGGTCAGGCGGCTCTCAGTGATGTGATGAGTTCAGTCTTGGTCATCGAGGAACGGCCGTCTATATCGAGTTCTTGTGCTCGCTTGTATAGCTCGGCCTTGGTCCAGGTCTCATAGGCGCCCTTTGGGTCACTGCTGACGGTTTTGGTGGCGTCGTCGAGCAGAGAAATGGCTTCATCTTCGAACTTGTCGACCGTGGCCGCGGCTTGTGCTTTGGCCTGGCCGACCACCTCTTTGGCGCCGGTCTGGGCGGCAGAGGTAACGCGGTCGGCGACTGATTCGGCCTGACCTCGGACGGTCGAGGCGCCTGTGGTTGCGCGTTTGGTTACGTTTTGCGTCGCATAGCACACCGCCTTGGTGGCGCCCATGGCGGCGTTCACGCTTGCGTTGGCGATACGACGGTTGAGTTTGAAGACCCGACGGGTGATGGGGGGCAGTGTTGCTTCGAATCGATCAAGTGCGGGAGTAAATGTTTCGTTCATGTACAGGGAGTACCCACCGGGACCTATTCCGAAACCTGTGACGGTCGTGGGGACGTGTAACTTAATGGACTCGAATTTTCCTGTGCGCTATCACAACTCTCTAATAATCGTGGCCCATGTCACTCTCCCGAGTACAACGGCCTTCCCAAATTGGAGGTTGAACACGGGCGATATGAGATAGGAGATCGCGAACCGATTCGCAGCAACCGCCGTCGAAGGCGTGTCTCTCGACCAGGCTAGAAAGATCATCGACACTTACACGCGCTGCCTTGCCACATGCCAGACATGCAACAACACCGGTGAGGTCAAATACCTCCAGATTGGAGCGAACAACACCGAATGCGCGGTATGTGGCACCCGCAAGTCGGAAGCCCGCGTGGGGACAGAAGCTATAGCGAGTGGAATTGCCTCCTCGGCAAATAGTTCGATCATTGTCGTGCTGGCGCAGACGGAAGAGTCGAGCCAGATTGCGGTGCTGACCACACAGGCTGCGGGCCTGTCGTGCGGCTTGCAGTCAGTCTCGCAAGAATGCGAGAGGATTTCAGCTAGTCGCTCCGTTGTTGCCGCAGATGAACCGTTTAAAGTCTTGGAAGCTTGGTTCGCGGTGTGTGCCGGTGCGCTCGTGTCTCACTAATTAGGAATAGAAGCCGTGGGTTGTGGGTATGTCTCAACCCATTAGCCAAACAGCGAAAGCCAGGAACTAATCATGGGTGAGAAACGAAGTGACGATGTATCAATCGAGAACGCCGATCAGCAGGCGTTTCAGGTGAACGAAAACACGGTTGGTGACCCCGAAGAGCCCACCGTGGCAACCAAAGACGACGCTCACCCGAGACGCGATGTCGCGCAGAACGACGACGACCAAGCGCTCCAGATCAACGAGAACACGATCGCAGATGCCAACGACGCTTCTTAACTCTGCTAGCTCCAAACCAAGTAGGTGACTTTGCTGTGTACGACGTGCCGTCGCTCGTTCTTGGACCGCTGATTCGGCGCGGCGACGATTCGCAGTTCTCGGTTTGGGTTGAAACTTCAAAGCCATGCCAGGTCACCGTTTTGGGAGCGACGTCGGCGACGTTCGCGCTGGCAGGCCATCACTATGGCATTGTCGACCTGCCCGAACTGAGCGTTGACGCCACGGAATACGAAGTCCATCTCGACGACGCACTTGTGTGGCCCGACCCGGCCCTCGGTGTTCCACCATCGAGAATTCGGATCTGGTCCGAGGGTGAACCCTTGGTGATCTCGGGTGGTTCGTGTCGGCAGCAGGCTCCGCAAATGGTGCCCACGGTCGATAGCAACCGTGCGGCTGGGATGGAAGCGACCGAAGAACTCGGTGTCGACGCACTTGCGGCACTCGCCAACGAGGCCATCGTTAATGGCCGTCGGTTGCCAAATCTGCTGCTTCTGACCGGTGACCAGGTATACGCCGATGAACGGCACCCGTCGGTTACTGAATCGCTGTGGAACCGTCGCGGGGGCCCTC
>Ga0209828_1001691_pt1 | contig 19563 bp, 13 predicted proteins | sample MaitaG_FD_187429 | JGI IMG/M metagenome (GOLD analysis project Ga0209828, IMG submission 187429) | Marine algal microbial communities from Maine, USA - Maine_Asex2 metaG (SPAdes) (version 2) | ecosystem: Host-associated > Algae > Red algae > Unclassified | place: Maine, USA | collected 2015-01-05 | reverse complement strand
CGTTTCGATCATCGATCATGGCCAGGTGTATTACCTCGACCACGTCGAGGCGTCACTCGATGTTCAGGTACGCAACTGGACCGGCGAACACGTGCCGATGCATGCGGTTCCATCCGGCATCGTGCTCCTCGCCCATTCGAGCCCGCAGTTCCGAGCGAAGTACCTGACCGAGTCGCTCGAAATGCCGACGTCAAAGACCATCGTCGACCCCGATGTCATCCGGAGCCGATGCGACGACGCGATCTCGACCGGGTATGTGTGGGGCTACGAGGAATTCGCCGACGGCATCAACTCGGTGGCCGCCGTCGTGCTCGGTGACGACGGCTCACCCGCGGCTGGGCTGCACGTCCACGGCCCGTCGTTCCGTTTTCCCGAGGCTGGCGACGAAGACAAATTCGGCCGGCTCGTCGCCGACGCGGCCGAGAAGCTCTCCGCTCAGCTCCGGAGCTAGTGCCCGGTCAGGGCACTAGGGCCCGTCAGCAAAACGGCGGCTGTGACACCAGCTCGACGAGCTTGCGCATCGTCCGGATGTTGCGGGTCGTCGCGGTCACGCCCAGTTTCCGTTCGAAGTAGTCGTTCGTGAGCTTCGACCTGGCAAACCCCTTGGGCGCGTGGATGTAGACGGCTCGATCGCCGGCCGCGAACCGATCCCCGGGAGAACGATCCGGATCGAGCTCACCCCACGCCTGCTTCGTCGGTTCCGCAGCCAGCGACACGATCGCAACGTGCTTCGGGTCGACGTCGTCGCCGGTGAACGGCAGCGCACCAACAACGGCAACCAGCTCGGACGCCCGCCGGTGCATGACGGGAACGGTGAGACCAGTTTCGGTCTCGATCACGCCGGCAACCGCGTTGGTCAGCTCGTCCTCGTCGTCGATCGCGGACTCGAAGCAGATGTTGCCGCTCTGGATATACGTCACCACGGCCTCGGCTCCGAGGTCCTCGTAGAGCTTGCGCAGATCGGCCATCGGGAGCTTGTTATGGCCCCCGACGTTGATTCCTCGAAGCAGGCCAATCCACGTGGTCATAGCAGCAACGATAGTGCGCCTGCGGTCAGTCGGACGAGAGCGGAATTGGATCCCAGACGAGCGGAAACGTGAGACCACTGAGACCAGCATCATGGCTCGCCCGGACGACATCCTGGCTTACAAACACGTGCGGGACCTCAGCAATGCGGAATGCTCCGACGCCCGCCACCTGGTCAACTTCGAACACGTGCTCCCGGATCGCGGCGACCTGCCCGCAGTCATTCAACACGACCTTCGACGCCTTTGCTTTGAGCGCAGGGCGTCGATACGCGTTGAACAGCCAGAGGGACTCGCCGCTGTCGATGTCGACGAGCTCGAGGAACTCGCCAAAGCCGTCGAGGCTGACGCTCAGGACCTCGAGCGCCCAATCCCGCATGACCAAGGCATGCGGCGCGAGCCACAACAGGTCGTCGTCTCCCAAGCTCGGGTGTCGAGCGAGGCTATTCGTCACTCGGACCGGGACTGGCCGCCAATGGTCGGCGACCGGCTCTCCGTCGAGGCCGTAGACACTCGCATAATGTTCGCTATCGATTGGTTCAACCGATTGCGAGTTATGCCGGATTGCTACTCGGAACACCCGCAAAGTGCGCCCAACACACTCAGTCATTTGTTACACCCTTTCAGAATGGACACGCCCAACGCGTGCCCAGTTATGGCAGCTTTCCAGCTGACGACTTGAAATTTCCACTTCACCACACCTAAGGAGCTGCGCCGGTAGGGCGAGGAACGAGTCCTGCGGGCAAGGCGACCAGACAACAGAGCGCGCTATTCGCCGAGGAACGACGCGAAAAAGGAACTTGTCGTAGTGAGCGCTTGCACCTACCGGCGCGGGTCCTGACCGTCGCGCTACCGTCAGCAGCACATGCGAAATCTGTCGCTCGATGAGGCCCGACGTCTGTGCCTCGGTGCGCAAGGATTCGGCTTGACGCCCGACAAACGCGGCGTCAATCGCCGAGACATGCGCAAGGTCATGAACACGCTGCATCTCTTGCAACTTGATTCGGTGCCCGTCATTACCCGCACGCAATACATGCCCGCGTTCTCCCGACTTGGGCCCTACCGAGCCGACCTGCTCGACGAGATCGCTTATCGCGACGACGAGTGGTTCGAGGTGTGGGCCCATGAAGCGTCGCTTGTGCCGGTGCACACCGAACCACTGCTGCGATGGCAAAAAGCTCGATCGGAATCGGGCGGGACGTGGAAGGGCTTGGTCGAGCTGGCGACCAAAGAAGCCGCCTACGTCGAGCAGTGTTATCGCGATGTCGCCGAACGAGGACCGCTGTCGGCATCGGAGTTGACGAGCCCGCGACCGCGCCAAGGCGAGTGGTGGGGCAGCCGCTCGGTCGGCTCGCTGGCGCTCGACTGGCTGTTTCGAATCGGACGACTTGGTATTCGCCGACACGGGAACTTCGAGAAGGCGTTCGACCTCATCGAGAACATCGTGCCGGCCGATATTCTGGCCGGGCCGACGCCGACCGAAGCCGATGCGATCAAAGAGCTGCTCGTGAAATCGGCGACCGCGCTCGGGGTCGGAACCGCCAATGACCTCGTCGACTACTTCCGCTTGCCGCCTCGCACCGCCAAACCGTTGCTGGCCGAACTGGTCGAAGACCAGCGGCTGACGCCATGCGCCGTCGAGGGTTGGGCGAAGCCGGCGTTCACATTGCCGCGCCAGCGGGTTCCGAAGTCCGTCGCGGCCCGGAGCCTGGTGTCGCCCTTCGATCCGGTCGTTTGGCATCGAGAACGGGCCGAACGGCTTTTCAATTTTGAATACCGGATCGAGATCTACGTTCCGAAGCCGAAGCGGCGGTGGGGGTACTACGTCCTGCCGTTCGTGCTTCGTGACGAGATTGTGGCCCGCGTCGATGTCAAGAACGATCGCGCGAACCGCAAGATCCTTGTGCCTGCCGCCTACATCGAGCATGGCCGGCCGATCGGCATGATCGCCGATGAACTCGCCGAGGCGCTTTGGGATCTGGCGCGTTTCCTGGGCGCAGAGTCGATCACGGTCGGACGAAAGGGTGACCTCGCCGACGAGCTGCGGCGAGCGATCAAGTCCCGATAACGGTCGCGCAACGACGCAGTGGCGAGGCAGGTGGCACATTGACCATTACACGCACCAGCACCCCGAAACGTTCCATATTTTTCAAAGATCTGGCCAGCTACTCTCGGCCGGAGCGGCACAGCCCTATTGTGTGGTGAGCCATTCCGACACTTGCTGAGACCGGTGTCGCTCTCGTCGATTGATGCCCGCAGCAGTGCCGCCACCAACGAGGGCGAGCACGAGTGCGATCATCCCGGCAATAGCCACCTGATACTGGAGCCGCAATGCGCCGGAGACGGCGGGCGGCTCCAACGCAGCAGCGGCGACTTCGAAATCGCCGGCGGTCGTCGCTGCGGTCTCGGCGGCCGGCTCGGTCTCGATGTCCGGCTCAGCAGATCGCGACGTGGCGGCCGGGCTCTTCGCGACCGGTTCCGACGCTCGGGCCGACGTCGTGGCTGGCTCGGCATCGGTACTCGCACCGTCAGCCGCTGCGGAATCCGACTTGGTGTAGCCAGCCGGGGCGGCAGCCAACACTTCTCCAGTCCCGGCTTTGACGGCGACCCCGAACGAATCGATCGCCTCGGCGCTCGCGAGTTGCTGGACATCCTGGAGATCATCGAAGCTGGTGGTCAGTTCAAGAACGACCACTCCTGACGCTCCGACGGCGAGCGAGTCTTCCCCCGACAACAGGGCGATCTCGGTCCGACCGTCAAACCAGGGGTTGACCGAGAGCGTGTCGCTCGTTGCCGACTCGAGCACGAGCTTCGTATCTCCCGCTTCAGCAAACGCCTCATGGACCTGCAGTTCTTCGACCTCGAACGGTCCGGGGTTCTTGATCGTCAGCGCCAGCGTCCCCGAGAACACGCCAGCCGATGCTTCCGCGGCGTTGCGCAGAACCCGAAGACCGAGCTCCAGGCTTTGTTCGCTGGCGAGGCTCACTGCGGTTGGCTCACTATCATCGCTGGAGTCATCGTCGCCATCAGCGTCGATGGCGGTTCCATCGGTTGAGACGTCGATCAGGTTTACCCCCGACGCTGAAACGCCTGCGGCGGCCGCATTCATCTCGTAGACGCCGAGTTCAGACGGAAGCACCGACACCGAAACCGACAACCGCGCCATCTTCCCGGCTGCCAAGGTCGAGCCCGCGGCGACAAGTTCGACGTCGTCGACACCGTCGTACGCGTTGTTGATTCTGATCTGGCCGTCGGTCGCCACGCCGAGGATCTCGATCGTCGCATCGGGACCAAAAACCTCGACCAGGTTGTCGACCACTCGAAGCTTCGTCACCGCATCGTCGCCGGTGTTTTGGACCGTGATCCCGTACGTGAACTCGAACGCGCCGTCGACAATCTTGGGCGGTGAGACGATGCGTTTTGCAATACCGATCCCCGATTCGACCTTGATTTCGGGAACCGGTGCCGCAGTTGCGGTGGCCGTTGGAGCCGGCGTCACCATCGGGGCGGGGGCCGTCGTCGGCTCTGGCGGGGCGCTGGCATCGGCGATTGCTGTCGCAGTCGAGGCTGCGGTGCCCTCGGCGGCGGCCGTGGTCGGCTCTGGCGCCACTGTGCTCTCGGCCGAGGCTGCGCCGGTCTCTGCGTCCTCGCTTGCCAGCTCGGCGTTCTGCTCCAATGAACTTTCATTCGAGACCACATCGCTCGTCGTCGTGAATCCGAGCAGGCTCAGCGGTTCGATCTCAGCACTCCCCGACTGGGTCACGACCAGTTCGTAGGTGACCGAGTACGTGCCGTCGGCGTCATTACGCACCGGCCCCTCCACAACTTCGAGTGCCAACGAGAGTTCCGGCGATACCTGCAAAACCGACGTGCTCTCGGCCCCGTTGGTGGCCGGAGCCGATGTTGCCGTTGGGGTCGGCGCGGGCACTGGCGGTTCGGTCGCAAGCGCCGGAGCGCTGAACAGCCCGGCGAGCAACAGGGTGCTGACGACACACGCCGCGCATACTGCTACCGCGCGTCGAGCCGGGTGGAGTCGCTTCATGCAAATGCAATCGGAACAAAGCCTCTTGGCCTAAGCCAAATTGCCTGATTCGTCGCAGTCACGCCCGCGATCATGTCCGACGGCCCAGTACCTACGACCTACGCCACCCGTGCTCGGTGCGCGCTGGGTATCTGTGCTGACGAAGCGTCAGCCTTGACGACGCTTTACTTCTTCGATAATCGCAGGAACCACCTGATGCAGATCGGCAATGATCGCCCAATCGGCCTTGACGACCATGTTCGCCTCGGCGTCGGTATTGATAGCGAGAATCTTCTTACTTGCCATGGCGCCGACCCAGTGCTGAATCGCACCGCTGATGCCAGACGCGATGTAGATCTCCGGAGCGATACGCGTGCCGGTCTGACCGACCTGGTCGGCGTGGTTACGCCAACCGTTGTTCGTCACCGCCCGGGAGCAACCAACCCGGCCGCCCAGCAACTCGGCGAGTTCTTCGAGGATGCCGAAGCCGTCGGCTGAACCAACGCCTCGACCACCGCTGACAACAACGGGCGCGGTCGCCAAGGTGACACCGGAGCTCAATACCTGGCGATCTTGAATCATCGTGGCGACCACCGATGCGTCGAGCTCCGGCTGGTAGGCCTGGGCGTCGACAATTGTCGGGGCGGCCGCCGGCTCGGCGACAACCGAATGGTGACTAAACGAAACCAACTTCACGGGCGCATCGAGGGTGGCATCTTCGAGCAGCGATCCACCCCACTGGATACGAGTCATCGACCACGTGTCGCCGGTCGTCACACTCGTGCAATTGGCCACGAAGGGAAGGTCCATACGAGCGGCCACCATGGCCATGACCTCGTTGCCGCGGTCGGTGCCGGTACTCGTGATAGCCGTGGCCGAAATGCCGGTCGCGAGCTGGACGACAACGTCGGCCCACGCGTCGGGGCCGTAGTCGGTGAGCAGCTCATGGGTGGCGTGGAAAACCGTGCCGGCCCCGAACTCGCCAAGACCGGCGATGCAGCCTTCGGCTTCAGAGCCGATGAGAACTGCCGCCATCGCAACACCCATCTGCTCGGCGAGCGCCCGGCCGCTCGTGAGCGACTCACGGCTGGCCTCGGGAAGTTCACCGCGATCGTGTTCAAGCACAACAAGCAGCGTCATTAGAGAACTCCCAGCTCTTCAAGAATGTCGACCACGGCACCGGCCGCGTCTGGGCTCGTACCGAGAATGACGGTCTCGCTGACCGTTTCTTCCGGGCGGAACAACTTCACGAGTGTCTGACCACCAACCTCGCCGTCGATGGTCGACTGGGTGACTTCGACCTTCTTGGACGCCAGGCGGCCCTTCATCGTCGGGTAGCGCGGCAGGTTGATGCCTTCCTTGATACCAAGCACACAAGGCCGCGGCAACCGGTAGACCTCGAAGCCGACGTCGACCGCGCGCATCGCGGCGATCGTGTCGTCGGAAACCTCGATGTGTTTGATGCCGTTCACGATCGAACGACCGAGTGCTCGGGCCACACGAATGCCGACCTGGAAACCGCCAGAGTCGGCCGACTCGTTGCCGAAGAAGATCATGTCGAACGGGCCGTCGTCGGCCTCGAGAGCCTGCACCGCGGTGGTGATCGCACCAGCCGTGCGCTGGGGGTCATACGAGGTGCCGTCGGTCGGGATCAGCACTGCTTTGTGGGCGCCGACGCTCGCGGCATACCGCAGCTGCTCTTCGGCTTCAGCTGGACCGAGCGTCAGCACGGTTACCTCGCCGCCCATTCGTTCGGTGATCTGTACGGCTTCTTCGAGCGCGCACTCTTCGTGCGGGCTCGTGGTGAAGCCGAGGTTGGCCGTATCGACGGCCATGCCGTCGTCGGTCACATTGATACGCGAGCCGGGAGCCGGCACCCGTTTGACACAAACAAGAATACGCATGGGGGGTCGCCTTAGCCCTTCAGACGGCTGTTGTCAGGATCGAACACCGAACCCGTTGTTTCAACGGTGACCGGGAACAGTTCATTCATGTACATGACATTGAGCTTGGTGCCGGGAACCGCGTATTCAGTCGGGAGGTAACCGAGCAGCAAGAACTTGCCGACGCTCGGGCCATTGCCCGCCGTCGTCACTCGCGAGACACGGCCGTGGGAGTCTTCGATGCGCTCACCCTCGAGGGTCAGGATCGGCTCGTTGCCGCCCTGCATGAAGCGCTTCCGACCTTGGCTGTCGGTGTGGTCGTCGACCGAGAGCGTGACGCAATGGGTCTCGGGTTCACCGGCTTCACGGGCGGCGAGGTAGGCCTCTTTGCCAATGAAGTCGGCAGCCTTGACCTTCGGTCGGGCCAGTCCGGCCTCCAGCGGGTTGTACTCGCTCTCAAGCTCAGAGCCCATGAGGCGGTAGCCCTTCTCGATGCGACCCGTCGTGCCATACACGCCGATGCCCATTGGGCGCAGTCCGTGGTCCTTGCCGGCTTCGGTGAGCGCGTCGTAGACGGTCCCGGCCTGGTCCCAGGCGCAGTAGATCTCCCAGCCGGTGTCGCCGACGTAGGAGACACGGAACAGCGCGCACGGGACACCGGCGATTTCGGTGTTGATCACCGAGCCATAGGGCGAACCCTCGTGGCTGAGGTCGGCATCGGTGAGTGAGCCCACGATCGCGGGAGCGTTCGGACCCCACATGCCGATCGTTGAGGTCGTCATCGTCAGGTTCTTGAACGTGACCGAGCCGTCGAGCGGCATGTGCTTCTTGACCCAGAACTCGTCGCGGCCGCCGTCGAAGGCGCCGGTGACGATGCGCACCGTGTCGTCACCGGTTTGCATCATCGTAAGGTCGCTGTGGAAACCGCCGTCCGGGGTGAGCCATGGCGTGTAGGCACTGGTGCCGATGCCCTTGCAGACCTTGTTGACGGCGAGGTACTCGGCAAAGTCACAGGCGCCAGGACCGCTGATCTCGAAGATCTGGAACGGGCTGAGGTCGACAATGCCGGCGTTGTCGCGCATGTTGAGGTGCTCGGCGTCGATGATCGGCGACCACCAGCGGTTGTCCCATTCGACCTCGCGCTCGGTCAGGCCGTACTTCTCGACGAGGTCGGCGTTCGAGTTGTACCACTGCGGGCGCTCCCACGTACGGGCGGTGAAGAACTCGGCGCCGAGGGCAACCGTGCGGTCGTACAAAGGCGACTTGATGAGGCCGCGGCGGCTCTCCCACTGCTCCGACGGGTGGACGATGCCGTAGGTCTTGATGAAGTGTTCGTCGGCGCGAGCCCAGATGTGCTCGTCGCTCTTCTCGTCGACGTAGAACCGGGCGATGTCGGAGGCGTGCGGGTCGATCACGCGCGGGTAGCCGTAGGTCATCCATTCGGCGACGACCTGAGCCATGCCGGGGCCTTCCTTGACCCAGACCGCAGCGGCGGACCACAGGTTGCGGACCTCAGGAATCTCGCCGAGGCACGGCATCGCGTCAGGCGTCAGCGACAGCAGCCCATTGATTGCGTACTTGATCTCAGCATCGCCGAGGAAGTCCATGAGTTCGATGGCGGTTTCCATCTGGTCGTCGAAGTCATCGGGGGTGAAGGGCATCTCAGTCGGTGAGAGTGCGGCTTCTTCGTTCGACGGGATCTCGTCGGGGTGGTGCAAGATCGCCCGGTGGCCGTACGAGCCAACCTCCATCGAACCGGACGACTGACGTTCGTAGCAGAACGTGTCCATGTCGCGAACGATCGGGTAGCCGATCTCGTTGTTCGTCTCGGCAAGGATGTCCATCGGGCCCACGTCGGCCATCTGGTGCACCGCGGGCACGAGCGGGATGTAGGCGTCGGCCATGTTGGCGACCCGGTTGCTCCAGACCCCGGAGGCGATCACGACGTGTTCGGCCTGGATCGTGCCTTTGTCGGTTACGACGGCTTTGATCTTCGGGGCGTCGCTGTTCGCGACGTCTTCGGTCTCAAGGTCGAGCACCTCGGTGTTCGCGAAGACCTGCAGCACACCCTTTTCGAGTGCCTTCTTGCGCATGACGGTGCCGGTCTCGAGCGAATCGACAACCGAGACGGTCGGGCAGTGGAAACCGCCGATGATGACTTCTTCGTTGATGAACGGCACGAGCTCTTTGACCTGCGCCGGCGTCAGCATCTCGGCCTTCACACCCCAGGCCTTGGCCGAGGTCATGCGGCGGTCCAACTCGTTCATACGTTCCTGGGTCCGAGCGACTTCGATACCTCCTGAATCGACACTCAGGCCCATGTCGCGGTACTGATTCGCGCTCTGCACGCCGAGCAGCGCCATCTCCTTGTTGTGATCAACCGGGAAGATGAAGTTCGACGCGTGACCGGTCGAGCCGCCCGGGTTTGGCAGCGGGCCCTTCTCGATCAAGACGATGTCGGTCCAGCCCAAGTCGGCCAGATGGCCAACGAGGCAGTTGCCGACGATGCCGGCCCCAATGACGACAACGTTGGCAGAAGTCGGAAAGTCGCTCACGTGAATCCCTCATATTCCTTTGCGTACGGAACAACACGGCCAGTGCGTGGCGGCGTCGTCGGCATGTGCAGGTTTGCGAGCCGAGCGTAGGTCGACTCTCAACATGTTCTCTTAAGTGTTGCTTGAAGTAGCTGTGTTACGGTTTTCCCAGCAGTAGTGATCGTTTCATCTGATTACTGATTGCTGGTTGGTCGGATTGGCGTCGCATTCAGATCTGCGATTTGATCCAAATTCCGCATTGTGGAACTGGTCCACGATGTGGAACACTGGAAGCTACGTTATCTGAGGCCACCAGCGGACGCTAGTCCCGGACCCAAACGACCTATGGGGTCACGGGAACCTTCGGCAACCAATCCTCTCTTTGGAGCACAAGACCATGGCATTTCCTAGTGACCTCGACATTGCGCAAGCAGCACCTCTTAAGCCGCTGAGCGAAATCGCGGAGCACGCGGGTATCCCGCTCGAGTTTCTCGAGCCCTACGGCAAGGGCGCTGCCAAGATCGATCTCGCTGCGATCGAGGCAATGAACGACCGCCCCCGGGCCAAGTACGTCGTCGTCTCGGCAATCACGCCAACACCGCTCGGCGAGGGCAAGACCACGACGACCGTCGGCCTCGGCCAGGGCTTCAGCCACATCGGCAAGAAAGCCACGATCGCCATTCGGCAACCCTCGATGGGTCCGACCTTCGGCATTAAGGGCGGCGCCGCTGGCGGTGGCTACAGCCAGGTCATCCCGATGGAAGAGTTCAACCTGCACCTCACGGGCGACATGCACGCCGTGACCGCCGCCCACAACATGTGCTCGGCCATGCTCGATGCCCACCTGTTTCATGGCAACGAGACCGAACTCGACATGAACAACATCACCTGGCGCCGGGTGCTCGACGTCAACGATCGGGCCTTGCGCAAGATCGTGCTCGGCCTCGGTGGTCGCCTCGACGGCGTACCCCGCGAGACCGGCTTCGACATCACCGCCGCCTCCGAAGTTATGGCCGCGCTGGCGCTGTGCACCTCGCTGCAGGACCTCCGCCAGCGACTCGGCCGCATCGTCGTCGGCTACACCAAGGATGGCACGCCGGTCACCGCCGAACAGCTGAAGGCCGCCGGCTCGATGACCGTCATCCTCAAAGAGGCCATCAAGCCGAACCTGATGCAGACGCTGGAAGGCACCCCGGCGTTGGTCCACACCGGACCGTTTGGCAACATTGCGACCGGCAACAGCTCGATCGTCGCCGACCAGATCGGCATCCACACCGGCGATTTCTTGCTCACTGAGGCCGGCTTCGGTGCCGACATGGGCGCTGAACGTTTCTTCAACATCAAGTGCCGCTACTCGGGCATCGCTCCTGATGCCGCCGTCCTGGTCGCCACCGTCCGCGGCCTCAAGGCCCACAGCGGCAACCACAAGATCGTCGCCGGCAAGCCGCTCCCCGAAGCACTGCTCGCTGAAAACCCCGACGAAGTGCATACCGGGGGCGACAACCTCCGCAAGCAGCTCGAGAACATGAAGATCCACGGCGTAACGCCTGTGGTGGCGATCAACGTCTTCCCCGGCGACCACGACGCCGACATCGCCGCGATCCACGAGATCGCTGCCGAATACGGGGCGCGGGCCGCAACCACGACCCACTTCTCCGACGGAGGTTCCGGTGCCGCCGAGCTGGCGACTGCGGTCGCCGAGGCGGCCGAAGAAGAGAGCAACTTCGAAGTCCTCTACCCGGACGACATGGGCCTGAAGGACAAGATCATGACCGTCGCCACCAAGGTCTACGGCGCCGCCGACGTCGAGTACACGGCGGCCGCCTCGAAGCAGATCGAGACCTACGAGAACGCGGGCTTCGGCAACCTGCCGGTCTGCATCGCCAAGACCCACCTTTCAACATCGCACGATCCGAAGCTCAAGGGCGCCCCGACCGGTTTCACACTGCCGGTTCGCGAAGTCCGGGCCTCGGTCGGCGCTGGCTTCATCTACCCGCTCTGCGGCGACATGCGCACGATGCCCGGCCTCGGCCGCACGCCTGCGGCCCAGGCCATCGATATCGACGCCGACGGCAACATCATCAACCTCAGTTAGTAGTACCCGTTCCCACCCCGGCCTGGCCCCATGATCCCCCTGATTCGGGGCCAGTCCGCTTCTCTCCCCAGGAGCACAACGACGTGAGCCACTTCGAGTCAGACCCAGCAGCCGCTGCCCACCAGCGCCTTCTCAACAACATTCACTGGGAACTCATCCCGATGAAGAATCTCGAGAAGCAGAAGCAGCATGTGCCCGCCGGTGCGCCGGTGTCGATGACCTGTTCGCCGGTCAAGGGCATTGACGAAACGGTGCGTCTGACCGAGGAGTTCGTGCAGCGCGGTCATCCTGTCACCCCCCACTTCGCAGCTCGGATGATGCACAGTCGCGAGCACCTCGCCGAAGCCCTGGGCCGGATCGAAGCCGCTGGCGTCACCCACCTGTTCTGCATCGCGGGCGACGGCGAAGAGCCGGCTGGCCCCTACGCAGATTCGGTCAAGCTGATCGCTGACGTCGTCGACATGTCGACCTCGCTCACCCACGTTGGCTTCGGCTCGTACCCCGACGGCCACGCCTTCATCTCCGACGCCGACCTGCGCACCGCGCTCCACGAGAAGCAGGCCATGGTGCAACAGGCTGGGCTCTCGGGCTGGACGAGCACGCAGATGTGCTTCGATGCCGCAAAGATCCGCTCGTGGCTCGAGCAGGAACGGGCTGCCGGACTCGAAATGCCCGTCTACCTCGGCGTTGCCGGTGCCGTCGATCGCACCAAGCTGATGACGATGGGCATGCGCCTCGGTATCGGCGCTTCGCTGAGCTATCTGAAGAAGAACAAGAGCACGATGGGCAAGTTGCTCGGCGCCGGCTACGACGCCAACCAGCTGATCGCCGAACTCGCTGGTGATGCCGACCGCCTGAACATCACCGCCGTCCACGGCTTTACGTTCAACCAGGTCGAGTCCACCGTCCAATGGCTCAACGCATCCCGCTGAGCTGAGTCATGCGGGTGAACGCATCCCGTTGAGCTGAGTCATGCGGGTGAACGCATCCCGCTGAGCTAGATCACGCGGGTGAACGCATCCCGCTGAGCTGAGTCATGCGGGTGAACGCATCCCGTTGAGCTAGATCACGCGGATGCACGCCGGCCCGCTCTCTCGGCAAAGGCGTCGAGTTCGTTCAGCACCGCGAGCGCCTGCCATTTTCGGTTGCGCTTCGCGCTGCCGATCTGCGTAAGCACACCTTCGACAACCAGCCGATCGATGGCGTCGAGCGCGGATTTCAGGGTGACACCCAGCTCAGTCTCGACGAGCTTGGCGTCGATGACGGGATACCGGAGGACCAGATCGATGGTGCGCCAAACGGCCGAATCGGCACGCGCCGTGATCGAATCAGCCCACGTGCGGCGTTGATAGCGAAGATTCACTACCAGCCTCGTGGCATTGGAGATAGCGGCAAAGGTCGCATTGGCGAGCACAGCGATGATGGCGTTTGGGTCGCCATGGCGGAAGCTCGTAAGGGCCGCGAAGTACGAGTCGACATCGGTCAACACGCCTGCCGACACCGGAATGGTGACGTTCTGCACAAGCTGCTTGTTCACAAACACGGCGTGAATGAGCGCCCGACCGGTTCGCCCATTGCCGTCGAGAAAGGGGTGAATCGTTTCGAATTGAGCATGCGCCAGTGCCGCGTGAGCGAGCACCGGTATGTTGTCGCGCTCAATGAATCGAAAGAGATCTTCCATCGCCGCCGGCACCCGGTCGGGGTGCGGGGGTACAAACAGCGCCTCGTGCGGACCGAAGTCCGATCCCTTGATCCAATTCTGCTCGGTACGCCAGTGTCCGACGATGCCAGGCTGCGACTCTTCAAGAAGAATCCGATGCATTTCAATGACGGTCGACGCATCGATCTGATCGGCGAGCTCGATGGCCGCCATCATCGCTTTGCCGTTGGCGACGATGATCTGAGCGTTTGGCCGCCGCTTGTGATCACCCAGATCGGCTAACGCTACGGCTCGGGCTGAAGCCGTCAGGTTCTCGATCTGACTCGACGCCGCCGACTCCGACCGGAGCAGCAGGGTGGCAAACGGAAGCAATTCGGGGCCGGCACTAGCATCAAAGCTCGTCGCGGCTCGCGATGCGTCATCGACAAGCGCTGCGGTCTCGCCGTCGAGGCGACCAAGAGATGTCGACGACAACGAGCATTCTTAACTTAGGAGCTGCGCCGGTAGGGCGAGGAACGAGCCCTGCTGGCAAGGCGACCAGACAAGAGAGGGCGCTATTCGCCGAGGAACGAGGCGAAAAAGGAACTTGTCGTAGTGAGCGCTTGCACCTACCCGCGCGGCCTCTTAGTTTAGATAGCTAAACTAAATTAGGAGCCTGGGCTACTTGAAGCTGGCACGTGGCACCGGCATCGACTACGGCAGTGGTAGCAGCGCTGATTCGGGGAGAACGTCGACGGTGACCGTCGGCGGGGTTCCGGCGAAGTCGGGGTACTTGCGCTCGGCGGTGGCCCGATATCTCGCTGTCGAGTGTTGCGGGTCCTTATCGAACTCGGGGATGATCTTGCCGCCGAAGAGTTCGAGGGTCTCGAGCACTTCGTCGGGCTGCATCCCCTCAACCGGCATGCCGAAGACAAGTTGATCGCAACCGACTTGCTCGTAGGCAACGATCTGCTCGGCAACTTCATCGGGTGTGCCACACATCATGTAGCCGCCGTCGATGAGATGGTCGAGGGCGGCGTCGTCTATCGCCGTGAGATCGAACGGTGGATCCGGCCAGACCGGGAAACCCGCTTTGCGCGGAATCGTGTCGTGGTAGAGCGCCACCATCGAGACGAGGTAACCGCGACCAACACCCCGAGCGATCTCACGCGCTCGGTCCCGATCTTCAAGGCAGATAACCGAGTTCGTCATCATCACATTGTTGTTCTGGAACTGGCCGATGATTTCAGTCGGATCGGCGGCGGCCTCCTTGTACGAGTCGATGCGGGGCTTCAAACTCGGCGCCGGATCGAAGTTGAACGCAATTGCCCCGATTCCGGCGGCGCCGGCGGTTTCGAAGGTTGCCGGGTTGCCGCACGCGACCCAGATGGCGGGGTGCCCGTCGCCATGCGGCTTCGGAAGGATGTTGTGAGGTGTCGGCACCGTGAAGTGGTCGCCCACGAACTCGTAGTCGAGTTGCTCCCACATTCGCGGGATCTCGCGGATCACCTCGTTCCACATCGCTTTCGTTTCGTCGGGCCGGGTGTTGAACGACATGAGCTCGTGACTACCGGCACCACGGCCGGTACCGAATTCGTACCGGCCTTCGGTGATGTGGTCCATCATGGCCGCCCGTTCAGCGATGCGAACCGGGTGCTCTTTGGTCGTTGGCAAGCTCGTAATGCCGGTGCCGAGGTGGATGCGCTCGGTCTGGCCAGCGACGTAACCAATGATGACTTCCGGCGCCGACATGTGGCTGTACTCGGCAAGCCCGTGGTGCTCCCCGAACCAGGCGTACTTCCAGTTGTAGCGGTCGGCATGGATTGCGTAGGACGCCTCGCGCATGAGCGCCGTGTGCTCGGATGCTCGATCATGGGCAGCGGGTCCAGGAATGTACCCATTCAGAAAGATGCCAAATTCCACGGCTGCAACCCCCGGCGCGATCGGCCTGATCCGACGATCAGGCGAGAACTAGAACACGTTCTAGTCTGCCAGAACCGGCGTTAGCCGACAACTGACAGTCAGGAGCTGCGCCGGTAGGGCGAGGAACGAGTCCTGCTGGCAAGGCGACCAGACAACAGAGCGCGCCATTCGCCGAGGAACGCGGCGAAAAGGAACTTGTCGTAGTGAGCGCTTGCACCTACCGGCGCGGGTCCTTAGACGACCTACGACTTCAGGGCCGTGAGCATCGCTTCACGCACGACATCGGGGCGTTCGAACATCATCATGTGGCCGCACCCGTCGATCACGACAACCTGCGGGTCTGGCAATGCATCGAGCAGCGGTTGTGCCGCCTTGAGAGGCGTCATCCGATCACTGCCACCGAGGATCACGGTGACCGGCGCTTGCACTTTCGATGCCGCTGCGGTCGCTCCGTCGTAGGCACCCGAGGCCGCGAGGTCGTTGGCGAGGACGCCAGGTGCGCTATTGGACAGCAGCGCTTGGGTTCCCCCAACCATGTTCGCGCCGGGACTCGGATGGACACCAAGCTTTCCTGCTTTCGCAAACGCCCACCCGCTCATGAGCTGCCCGGCGAGCGCATCACCGTTCGTGGCGGCTTCGAGCAGCACCGGGTGCACGGGCATTGCGGCCGCGGTTCCGAGTAGCAGGAGCGATGAAACAAGGTCGGGGCGCCGGGCGGCCGTTTCGAGCCCGATAAGTGAACCGAGTGAATGACCTGCGAGGTGCACCGCGCCAACGCCGAGGTTCGCGATCGCGTCGGCCAGCCAGTCGGCGTAGTCGCCGACCGATGGGCACGGTTCTCCGTCGGTGCCGCCGTGGCCAGGAAGGTCGATGGCAACGACCCGATAGCCATGATGAGCGAGGAACCGCGTCTGCATCTGCCACACCGTGCGGTCCATGCCGGCCCCATGCACGAGCACCACAACGGGGTCATCGCCGTCGAAACTGCGACCGCCGAGCGCGGCGTTGACGACTCGACCGTCGGTGAGAGTAAGAGCGGCCATTATGCGAGACCCTTCTGGGAGATACGGAGCGCTTGCGAAAGGTCATCGATGATGTCGGCGGGATCTTCCAGACCGACCGAAAGCCGGATGAGATCCTCGCCGACACCCGCACTTTCGAGATCCTCGACGCTCATCTGCTGATGGGTCGTGCTCGCAGGGTGGATCACCAGCGTGCGAGCATCGCCGATGTTCGCCAGGTGCGAAGCCAACTGCACAGCCTCAATGAAGGCCCGGCCAGCCTCTCGACCGCCGTTGATGCCGAAGCTGAGAATCGCGCCAGCGCCCTTCGGAAGGATCCGCTTGGCGAGCTCATGGTCATGGTGATCGGCAACCGAGGGGTGCCGTACCCAACTGACCGCATCGTGCTCAAGGAGCGCAGCAATCACGGCCTCGGTGTTCTGCACGTGGCGGGCCATCCGGACCGGCAAGGTCTCGATGCCTTGCAGGAGGTAGAACGCATTCGACGGGCTCATGCACGCACCGAAGTCACGCATGCCCTCGGCGCGGGCCCGAGCCGAGAATGCGGCCGGGCCGAATTCATCAGCAAAGGCGAGCCCGTGGTAGCCGGCGTAGGGCTCGGTGAGCGTGGGGAACCGCCCGCTGCCCTGCCAGTCGAACCGGCCGCCGTCGACCAGCACGCCACCGATCGCGACGCCGTGGCCACCGAGGAACTTCGTGACCGAGTGCATGATGATGTCAGCGCCCAGCTCGATCGGCTGCACGAGGTAGGGCGTCGTGAAGGTCGAGTCGACCATCAAAGGAATTCCGTTGCTGTGAGCAAGTGCGGCCACGGCCTCGACGTCGAGCACTTCGAGGCCCGGATTGCCGGTGACCTCGGCCAGGTACAGCTTCGTGTCGGCCGTGGTCGCCGCCGCCCAGGCGTCGTGGTCGTGGGGGTCGACGAACGTCGTCGTAATTCCGAAACGAGGCAGCGTGATGTTCAACATGTTGTGGCTGCCACCGTAAATGTTGCGACTGGCAACGATGTGACTGCCCTGGTCCATGAGCGTTGCGATCGCAAGAAAGAGTGCGGCCTGACCGCTCGCAGTCGCGACGGCGCCAACGCCGTTTTCTAGCGCTGCGATGCGTTCTTCAAGAACGGCAACCGTTGGATTCGAGATGCGCGAATAGATGTGGCCCGGTAGCTCAAGGTTGAAGAGCCCAGCAGCTTGATCAACCGACTCAAACGAGAACGACGTCGTCTGATAGATCGGCACCGCTCGAGCACCCGTCGTCGGATCCGGTCGCTGCCCGGCATGGAGGCTGAGCGTGTCGAATCGGTAGAGGTCAGGTCTCATCGTCATAGGCGGCCAAACTATCCCGCGCGACACCCATCATGATGCAACCCCAGACGAACGATGTCACTGCTGCGTGCACAACGCTTCGGCGCGCCGCGACGAACAATGCCACTGCTGCGTGCACAACGCTTCGGCGCGCCGCGACGAACAATGCCACTGCAAAACGAAATGAGCACCGCCCCATGTGGAGCGGTGCTCATTTCAAACCGTCAGGCCAGTTCGTACTGACCCTCAGACCCTGAGGTCAGAGTCGTTCGGACCTAAGCGTCCTTACGACGGCGTGACACCAGAAGCGAAGTACCACCAAGGACCAGCATCGCCGAAGCAAACAGGACCAGCGGGGCGCTTTCAGAACCGGTGACGGCAAGCGGCGTTGCCTTCTTCGGTGCTGGGGTCGGCGTCGGCACGATCTTCTTCGGCACCGGCGTGGGGGTAACCACGATGATGACCGGCGGGATCGGCGTCGGCGGGACGGGGGTGACCGTCGGCGGCACCGGAGTGGCCGTCGGCGGAACTGGCGTTGCGGTCGGCGGCACCGGAGTGGCCGTCGGCGGAACAATGATCGTCGTGTCGATGACGATCAGGCTAAGCACGTCGTGATCATCCTGATCTTCGTCACCGTCATCGTCGATGCGGTCATCGATGAGCTGATCGTTCTCAACCAGTTTGTCTGGCGTCGAATCGATATCGCCGATTGCCGGGAACGAAGCCGTGCCCTGATCGTCGGTTGCAACGAAGCCGGAGATTTCAGCCTTGTTCTCAAGCTCGAAGTCAATCGGCAGGTCCTCGCGGACCGTGAACGTGATCGCAACTTCGGTCTCTTCGCCAGCCCTCAATACGCCCGGCAGCGTGATCTCGGCTGTGCCATCCTCCTTGACGCTCCAGTCGTCATCATTGAGGACGAGGCCGGACGGCACGAAGTCGACGATGCTGATTTCCTTCGCTGCGACGTTGCCCTGATTGAAGATCCGAATGAAGAAGGTGACATCGTCGCCACGTTCGACCGCACGGAAGTTCAGGTCAAGGCCATCGTCTGCGTAGCGCTGACGAAGGGCGAGGTCGAGCACCGGCACGAGGGCGCCGTCATGGTCGTCTTCATCTTCGTCGCGTGGCAGGTCGATGGCGTCATCGACGTTGGGATCATTGCTGTTGTCGCTGTCCGGGGTCGAGTCGATGTCGGGCAGATCGCTGCCGCCATCGGTGATCTCGGCGTAGTTGTCCATGCCGAGGAGGTCAGCCGGAGCGTCAGCGATGGTCAACGTGACAGGAATCGTCACTGTTGCGCCTGCTTCCAACGTGCCCGTGAACTGAACTTCACCGTTTCCGTTGTCGAGTTCGGTCCAGACGTAGTCGAGGCCATCAGCGGAACCGGCCGGGTTGTCAGCGGCCGAGAATGGCATGAAGTTCGTGACATCGACGTAGTCGATGACGACGGGGTTCACCGAAGGCTCCTGGCCCTGGTTGATGACTTCGATGTTGAACACAACATCGCCGCCCGGCGCAATGGTGCCGGTCGCTTCGACGTCAACGGTCTTGCGAAGAGCAAGATCGAAGATCCCAACGATGGTCAGCGACTCGGGGTCGTGATCATCTTCTGGGTCAGTGAGGCTGTTGTCGGTGGCGAGCGGTGATTCGTCCTCTTCGCCGTTGATCATGTCTGGCGTCGAGTCGACATCGTCGCCGGAGTCGTTCGAGATTTCGGCCCAAGCGAACTGCTTCGGATTACGTTCCGTCGCCTCGAGGGTGATCTCGTACTTGCCGGTCTCGCCGGGCTCAAGCTTGTCGGTCGGTGCCGTGTAGGTGGCCGTGCCGTCGCCATTATCGGTCCAGTCAGGATCGTTGAGCTCGGCGCCCTCAGGGATGTAGACAACGATGTCGAAGTCATCGGAACTCAGGTTGCCCTGGTTCTCGACCGTTACCGAAAGGTTGATCGGATCGCCGATGCCAACCTCGGCTGGCTGGTCATCATCAAGTTTGAGGATGAGGGCGAGGTCGTAACGTTCGGCGACCGTGATCGACTCGGGGTCGTGATCGTCTTCAAGGTCGGTGAGGCTGTTGTCGGTGCCCTCTGGGGACTCGACAAACTCACCATTGTCAGCGTC
>Ga0209828_1001690_pt1 | contig 19566 bp, 12 predicted proteins | sample MaitaG_FD_187429 | JGI IMG/M metagenome (GOLD analysis project Ga0209828, IMG submission 187429) | Marine algal microbial communities from Maine, USA - Maine_Asex2 metaG (SPAdes) (version 2) | ecosystem: Host-associated > Algae > Red algae > Unclassified | place: Maine, USA | collected 2015-01-05 | reverse complement strand
AATCATAGTTAGATTTTTTGGGGATTAATAGAGTTTAGTAATTAGCTTACCCCTTTCAGGGCTTCCTACATTGCTGTGATGATACAATGGCTTTGCCATTGCTTAAATGATTAAGCCCTTTCAGGGCAAGCACAAATAATAGCACAAATAATAGCATTCAAACCAAATTTAATGCAAGGACAAGTAATAGCCCTGAAAGGGCATTATCCAAATAGAAAGGGGTATAGCCCCTTTAATAAATTAAAATAAGGAATAGCCCTGAAAGGGCGTTATCAATAAAAAGAGGATCAATAAATGGTCTGTAATTATTTCCATTGAAAAGATTCATATAAATGGGAAAAGTGAGGATTGTAATACTACTTTTCAGTTCAATAGGCAATTAATATAAATATCCTGAAACAAAAAAAGCTAATTAAAATCAAATTCTAAATCCATATAGTATCAGTTCATTATCTTGTTAGCATAATACAATTCAAATGGAAAAATATCTTGATATCTCAAAAGAACAATTTATGGAATTTCTGCAATTTCCTATGGAAGGAAGGTTGCAAATGTTGAATTTATTAAAATTTAAAATCAAGGTTGAAGAAACAGGTTTGACTGGAGAAGCTCAGTATAGGCAATATATGAAGGAGGCACTTCCATTTTTTCAAAAATCAAATGCCAATATTTTATTTTTAGGATCAGCTAAAATTAGCTTCATCGGTCCCGCTGATGAATGGGATAAGGTGCTTATCGTAGAATATCAAAAAAAGGAAGATTTTGTAAATATGATTACTGCTGAAGGATATCCGGCACATTTACGAAAAATGTCTTTAGAAGATTCTAGGCTAATCTATTGTAAAAGTACTGGAGAGGATCAAGTTTAGTGATGTTCAGAAGTTGCAGGTATGTATGATGGTAATGTGAAAAACAACTCAAGCATGCTCTCTTATAAGAAAGTGTAATTTTTAATGTTTGAGATAATTTGTTATTAGTGGACAGCACTAAAGCGGTACAACTAATATCAATCATCAAAAGTTGCAACCGTCTTAGCCATACTGGCTTCCATTGCCTTATATATATCATTAGATAAAAGCATCGCTGCATTCCAATTAGCCATATTATCCAGAGAATCTTGAACGGAATGATCTCTTTTATATAATAGCATTTCCTTGGTACCTCGAACAACCAATGGGGACTTAGAAGCAATCTCTGTTGCTAATTGCATGACCTTTTCCATCATGGATTCTTGAGTTTTGAATGACTGATTGACCAGTCCTATTTTTTCGGCTTCTATTCCAGAGAATTTTCGACCTGTATAAGCTAATTCAGCGACTAAACCAGGATTGAGAATGGTCGGTAGTCGCTGTAAGATACCGATGTCAGCGACCAATCCAAGGTCTATTTCTTTGATTGAATAAAATGCATCATCGGTCGAATATCTAATATCACAAGCAGAAATTATATTCAATCCTCCTCCGACACAAGCTCCATGTACTGCAGCAATGACGGGCTTTCTACAATCTTCTATGCTAGTAATGTTTTGTTGAATTTCTTTTACGAATTTTCGAATTTTATCTCTTTGTCGAGCCTGGCAATCCGAATTAAAACTAGTCGGTATGCCCATTAAAGTTTGGAGGTCCATGCCAGCACAGAAGTGTTTTCCTTCGCCACGCAGTATGATCACTCTCACTTCAGGAACCGTGTGAAGGTGCTCAAATACAGATTGCATTTCATTCCAAGTATCGAGGTCTAAAGAATTTGCTTTCTGAGGACGGTTGAATGATATTATAGCGATATGTTCTGCTATTTCTACTTTGAATGAGGAAAAATCCATGACTTGTTTTATTTAATGCATAGTTACAGAAAACTAATTAGATTTTTGATTCTAAGGAAGGTGATTTATAATCAATGATAAAAACGTTTGATTTACTTTTTGTTTTGGATAGAAAACAAAAATCTAGGTATTTTTAACTAAGGCATTCTATTGTTTTAATATTAGTAATTAATTGCCACTTAAGCTTAAAGTTAATTCGTCTTTAGATAGAGATGTATTAAATATATTTATTGACGTAAATTTTTATTACATTCAATCAATCTTAGGGAAATTTCATCTTAGGAAAATTGTCACTCGATTTTAATTCCATTTAAAACTGTATTTAAATATAAGAAGGACTTTACACCATATTTCTTCTAGCATTTAAATCAATTACATATTGGATCTAGCCGAATGATTTACAGCTTATTAACTTCTAAAAATCATTGCTTCGGATGCTTTATATTAGATGACTTTATTCCGATATCCTTATTCAATATTCTTTTCTTTATTCTGATGGCCCTTATTTGGAGCAGCTAATCTCTTAAGTTCGACCAGCTATATTCATGCGGAAACTAATGACTATAAATGCTAGCCTAAATTAAAATTGCTGCATTGTAATAGAGCATTAAATTGTAAAAAAAAAGATTAAGAACCCATTCATAACTATAAATCTATATTCTAAAGGGTTTAGAAATCTTGAAGAAACTATTTCTACGCACCAAATTCATAATAAATATATGCCTTTCGGCAATTACTAGTAAAAACGGTTATATATCATATTAGATAAAAATGTAATATGTGGCACTCTTTTTGTCCATTACAGAGTGTTGAGAGTATCTCAATGACACCCAAAAACTCAAAAGCCATATAAAAATAATATGGTGTTGAGAAAAAAAGGAATTGAAATAATTTAGGAAAATCCCAAAAACGATGAAACAAATTCTACATTTAATCTTTATCATGGCCTTGGTTGCAATCGCACCCTTATCATGGTTGAATGCACAACAATCTCCATGCACTGTGCCTGATTCGGAATGTTACCTAGTTTGTCCTGGAAATCAAAAAGCAATTATCGATGGCGTTACAGATCCGGGGAATGCAGTTGCTCCTTGTGGTTATACTTTTACCATACCGGACATGACTGACTTTGATTCTAATGGCTTCGGAATCGCAGGAACATGCGGTCCAATTACTGATTATACGGTCAAGTTAGTAGATGTAACCTTCGTGGATACAGGTATCAGCTCTTCGCCATTTTCTGATTTTAATCCAAATAATCCAGAAGCTGCGGACGGAATGAATCAAGTCCAGTTTAATAGTCCAGGGACGTATGAGTTGCTTTACAACTTGTGCGATATTTCAGGGCCGGACCCAATTATAATCGGATGTTGTGTGCAATCTGTATTTGTAAGAATAGACCATAGTATCTCATGTAATGACCAAATTTCTGTATCCTTAGGTACGAATTGTTTGGCATTCATTACGTTAGACATGCTATTGGAAGGAAATATTGAGGACACAGATATGTTATGCAGCATGGATTTTTATATAGTAGATATTCCTGGTTCTAGTACGGACGCGGCTTTCCCAGATACCTATATCATTGACGGTCCTGGGAAATTTGTAGCGACTGTAACGAGTCCAACTGGTGAATTTTGTGAGACCAGTATTCTTGTAGAAGATAAAGTAAATGCAATTATTAGCTGTCCGGAAATTTCGGGTATTAAGTGTACTCAATCATATGATCCAGGTGATCCAATCTTGGAATATGACTGTAGATCAATATTAGCTACTGATCCCACAATGATAGGTCCATCTGCCGATCCTTCAGATCCTAACGTCTTGACGGTGAATTTTGATTGGTCAAATTTGACGAATGCCAATAAGGTAGAAGAAATAACTTTAGATTTAAATGTACTGGTGGATCAAGTACAAGATGTACAGGCGTGGCTTACTAGTCCAGATGATCCAGCAACTGCTGTAAATGAAGCAGATACAATAATGATCTTAGATTTAGTTTCTGGGAATACATGTACAAATCCAAATTTCGATTTAGAATTGGATGATGATCATTTCTTGTCGCATAATCAGTTGATTGCATTAGGTTGTGATTTAGGAAATACAAAAGCATACTGCGGAGACTATAGACCATTGACACCATTTTCTACATTTGATGGAAAATGTGCTGCAGGAATGTGGACTCTGATGATTGCAAATTTTAGTTCTGTAGCTCCATTGGAATTGAATTCTAATGATTTGCCGCAAATGTGTATGACCTATACCAACGGAACTATTCCTTTTCCTTACGGAGAATTAGAAGATATTACAGCTTTGGGGGGTAATTGTTATGATATTCATTTTGAAAATAAAAATTGTGGGCCTTACATCGCCTGTTTCGAAGATAGCATAGAAGAATGTAATCAAGATGTTTCTTTGATGAATAATTTTACAAGTGTTACTAGAACTTGGACTGTAACTAGTGCCTCTAATGAATCATCTTCTTCTTGTACGCAAACTATAATACTTACTAGATGTGATCTTGATGATTTAGAATGTCCACCAGATTACGATGGGACGGATCATGCTCCATTTTTGTGTTCACAGTTTTTTGAAACTGGATCAGATGGGAACCCTGTATTAAATCAATCTTTATTGACGGATGAGGGACATCCAAGTCCAGAAGTTACAGGTTTTCCAGCATCACAGTTTGGTGATATAAATCTTTGCTTTGGATATCAAGCTACTTTCAATGATACCAAATTAGAAATCTGCGGTGATTTCTCATTCAAGATATTAAGAGAGTGGACGATTTTAGATTGGTGTACAGGCGAGCTATTAGTGAAAACTCAAATAATAAAAGTTATAGATATAGAAGCGCCCGTCGTTGTAGCGCCAATAGATGGATTCCAAGCCTATGCGGAAAGTGAAACATGTACAGCCACATGGCAAATTGAGCCACCTATTGCTGTTTTTGACTGCGGATTTGTTCTAAATCCTGACTCCTATAATTTTAATATTGGTTATTTATTGGCTGACAATAATGGAAATGCTCCCATCGATGGAGAATACATAACAGATAGTAATGTAGTGGATGTAGATGGAGATGGATTTCCAGATGAACTTAGAAATTTACCAAGTGGAAGAACTTGGATTAGATATATGGTTGAAGATGATTGTGGAAATATAGGTTTTGCTTTTACAGAAATAGATATGGTAGACCATATATCTCCGAATGCAGTAGGTATTGAGGATTTAGTAGTTTCCCTTGGTCCTGATGGTACAGCCATAGTACAAGCACCTTCATTTGATGCAGGAAGTTATGACAACTGTGCGATTGATAGTGTGTTCGTGAAATTTACAGATGAAAGAGATGAAGATGAAGGAATGGAAGACGGTACGGATACAGGCACTGATAGAGATGACGTATTTGACGATCGAGTCAATTTTACTTGTGATGATTTGGGACTGCAAATTGGTGTAGATTTTATGGTCATGGATGAGAGTGGAAATACAAGCGTAGCAGAAGTAAATGTAACTGTTCAGAATCCGATTGCACTTGAATTATTACAACAACCTGCAGACATCACCCTAAATTGTACGGATGAACTTCCGACAGGAGCATCGTTTGAAGATCAGTTTTCTATTGGGACGGGAGGCACAGAGATGGGTTGCCCATTTACTGTAGTTTGTGAAGACCCCGTAGAAACAGCCGCTATTGATGGTTGTGGTAATGGCCGATTTGTGGTCAACTGTACTGTTGCCGGCACAGGTGTAAATCCAATAAATGATGAAGTTGTTATAAATATTGTAAATCAAAGGCCATTTGACACGGATATGGTAGATTGGACACCAGTGGAAACGGTGGCAGATCAAGTATTAGTTACTTGTCCGGCAGAACTTAATTTGGACCCTGGAGAATCTGACTTTGGGCAACCTATTTTACCGAATTCTGAATGTACGTTATTGGCATTTACTTACGAGGATCAAGTATTCAATAATGTAGAAAATGTTTGTTTGAAGATACTGAGAACATGGACAATTATAGATTGGTGTACTTATGAGCCTAATGTTGCTGGTTCAGGCGGTATAGCTACATACGTCCAAGTATTAAAAATAAATGATGGTGAAGGTCCAGTATTAAATTGTGATGGATTAGGCGGTACATTGACTGTTGGCCCGAGTAATACAAATGACAATTGCTTCTATAATACAAGTGGATACGATACTGAAGGATTGTTACAATTATCTGAAGAGGAAGGTTTCGATCAATGTGATATTTTAGCTGGTAAAGATGTAATGGTAGAATGGGATATAGACTGGTATGGAGATAGTAATGGCGGCATTGATGGTTTTGATGCATGGGGTTTTGGTAGAGATGCCAATGGAGAGATGCCATATGGATGCCATATTTTGACATGGAATTTGGAAGATTGCTGTGGGAATAGGAGTTCTTGTTCTTATGAAGTTTGCATTGCGGATAATCAACCGCCAAATTTGCACTGTATTGGAGCGACTGTAAGTACAGTCATAGATCCCGCAACCGGGACTACTGAAATTTGGGGTAACGACTTTGATTTTGGATCTACGGACAATGTAACCGGAACATGTAACGATAATGAATTGTTATTTACATTGACTTATTCAGGTACTTCAGGAACTTCACTCACCTTTAGTTGTGATGATCTTCCTCCGGGAGCTTCTTCTGCAACATTACCACTTCAAATGTGGGTAGAGGATGAGTTTGGAAATGCGGATTACTGTGAAGTTGTATTGATTCTTCAGGATAATCAAGGATATTGTAATGATGGTAGTGTAGAATCTAATCGTGTAGCCGGATACGTATATACAGAAGAAAACCTAATGGTAGAAGAAGCCATGGTTAGCATAGAAGGAAATGCGTCATGGTATAGTCAAATGATGACTGAATCGAATGGTTCATATTATTTTGATTTCTTACCTAACTTTGATGATTATATCATTAAATCCCAAAAGCAAGATGAAGTACTAAATGGAGTTTCAACCTTAGATTTAGTGTTGATACAACAGCACATCTTAGGAGTAAACTCATTGCCGTCACCTTACAAAATCATTGCGGCGGATGCAGATAATAATGGAAGTATTTCTGCTATTGACCTTATTACTTTAAGAAAAGTGATTCTTGGAATCAGCAATGACTTGCCAAATGATGATATGCCTTGGAGATTTATTTCTGGCGAAGAAGAATTTCAAGATGGGGATCACCCATTCCCATATAGTGAGTATATTAACATTAATAATCTGAGCCAAACAATGGAGAACAATGATTTCATTGCAGTAAAAGTTGGAGATGTAAATGCGACTGCAATAGTGAATAGTGCGAACAATGGTTTTGTAGAAAAACGATCAAATACTACCTTAGATTTTGTAATTGAAAATACAATGTTAGCGAAAGATGAATCTGTAACTCTACCAATATATGCGAAAAAATTCGAGGATGTAATTGGATATCAATTTACATTAGAATTCGATCCTTCTAAAGTTGAGTTGGTGGGTCTAAGTTCTTCAACAATAGATTTTGATGAATCTAATGTTGGATATACATACGCTCAAGATGGACAAATAACAGTGAGTTGGAATTCAGACAAAGGAATAAGAATTCCGTCCAGTGAGCCTATTTTCGAGTTAGAACTTATTGCTTTAGTTGACAGTAACGTGAGTGAATTATTGGGTGTAACATCTAGTATTACAACTGCAGAAGCCTACAATAACGACTACGAAGTGATGGATATAAATATGGTCGTAGAAGGTGCCAATGGCATAACCACAGAAACGGAATTATATCAAAATCGTCCAAATCCATTTAGTCAAGAAACAAATATTGGTTTCTATTTAGATCGTCCAGATTTAGTGAAATTAAACTTCTATAATATAGAAGGACAATTGATAAAGAAAATATCAAAAAATTACAACGAGGGTCAACATGAAATTGAGATAAAGCACGATGACTTGGAGGGGCCAGGTGTATATTACTATGAGATTGTTACAGAGCATTATAACAAAACGAAAAAGATGATTGCTTTGTAGTCTGAACAAACCCAAGTAAGTTATAGCAAAGATTTGCTATAACTTACTTTCCATAACCTAAGTAAAAGGGAAAGTAAACAAGTTTTACTTTCTCTTTTTATTTTTAGTTAGTTCTTGTAACTTCTTTTACCTTTAGCTAAATATTTTAGAAGAATGAAGTACTTAACTTCCATCCTATTTATCGCAGCCTTTATATCCTTCAATGCCCAAGCTATGCAGGAAGAATCAGGAAATGATACCTCGAACGATACAATAAAAAACTCACTTCCATATTTTGAGATCCCTGAAAATCCATCGAATTTTTCTGGAGGGAGTATTCTGTCTAGAGTGATAGATGGGTTAGGGTATAGGTACTTTTGGGCATCGGAAGGATTAAGAGAGGAAGATTTAGCTTATAAGCCTTCCGATGATGCTGCATCCATGTTGGAAACCGTAGAGCATGTGCATGGCTTATCTGTAACCATTCTCAATGCCGCAAAGAATCTCCCAAACATTCGTCCATACGAAGAATTAAAGCTCACATATGAAGAGTACAGAGGCCAAAGCCTACTCAATCTCAAAGAAGCATCAGATCTTTTTAGAACCCTTACAGAAGGTCAGCTCGATTCATTGAAAGTTACCTTCCAAAGGAGCGAAAAATCAAGTGAATTTCCGCTTTGGAATTTGATCAATGGTCAAATTGCAGATGCTATATATCACACAGGTCAAATGGTTTCTTTTCGAAGAACAACCGGTAACCCAATGAGTCCAGTAGTCAATGTTTTTATGGGGAAGAATCGAGAAGCAAAGAAGTAGTTTTTATTTTTGTATTGCCCAATGTGGATGATTATTTGTTGATTCTTAATCAATATGGATAATAAAAAAAGCCAGACCAATTAATGGCAGCACGTATTGCAGCTCCTACAACCACATTGCTCGGTCTGCCCTTGGGTATTCCTTCTTATAAATATTCCGTTAGTGAATCATGTTAATCCAAAAATCATGGTTCAGACAATTTTAAAAATCCTTTAAATCCTCTTAATCCGTGATTCAAACATTTTTTCTCCTTTCTAATTATCCTGTAAATCCTCTTAATACGTGATTCAAACATATTTTCGCCATTCCTCCCAACATCTCTTCATAGATTTTTACGAATTACCAATTACTATCAAAAACCATATTTAGATATGACTCAGAATACTCCATTTCCTTAAACATGGAATATAGAGTCAATGAGGCATATCTTTTTTGTAGAAACGCTTTATTTTCTGCCTCGCAAACGAAGCTTAGATGATCAATATCATTAATAAAAGGTATTTTGGAATCTATACAACCACTTTCGATTTAATAGGCCCATAATTGCTTTGAATTTTCAAATGATTCACTGATTATCAAAGCTTTAGAGATATTAAAATCACCGTTTAGACGCTCGGGGTTATAATTGAGCTCACAAAATGTAGAATGTCCTGTACCTGAATTATTCCAAGCATCTGAGCTTTCAGCTCCTACGATATCAAATCTTTCGAAGATGGTAATTTGTGCATCTAGCATTAATTTTTTAAATAATATTCCTAAGGGAGCACTCATGATTCCTGCTCCAATTAAGGAAATTCGGGGGTTCTTTGTCATAATTAGTTTCATATGTAAGGAAATGATCATAAAAAGGTTAAAAATGACGAATTATTTATGGCTATGAACTTTATTTATGTTTGAAATTAATATATATTTGCCAACCGGTAAAATGGCCCGTTCGTCTATCGGCTAGGACGCCAGGTTTTCATCCTGGTAAGAGGGGTTCGATTCCCCTACGGGCTACACAAACCATCGCTTTTGGCGATGGTTTTTTTATGACCTCTGGCGAATCGAATGCTGGGGTGTCCCAAGGTAGCTTTCGGCCTACGGCTAAAAAATGCGCTAGATTTTACCGATGGTCAGCTAAATATTATTTATCACGAACCTTTTTTTAACGCCTTCGGTACTACAGGCTATAATAGGGCTTCGTCTTTACGATTCAGATTTTCTGCTGACTATGATGTTGATGTGCGTTGGGGAATAGAACCTTGGGCTGCCTTGTAAGGCGGATTATTCTGCTTAGGCTAATTAGGTGCATTTAGATATTCCCCCAGGAACAGCTAAAATATTAATTGTCACGTATCTTTTTTTTCAAGCCTTCGGTACTACAGGTTGCAAAATGAGCATAGCCTTTGCTATCAGATTTTCTGCTGACTATGATGTTGATGTGGTTGAGTAATCGGACGGAGGGTTGTCTTGAAAGGTGATTCTTTCGGCTAAAAAGATACCTTTATATCGTCCCATAAGAACAGCTAAATATATATTTCTAAAGCTATCAATTCGATATCTAAAGAAGATAAAGGCATTGGGATCAACAGGGATTATTATGATAAAATATTTATAAAATTTCAATGCTTACACAGCCAAGGTAAATATGAAGAAACTAGACTTGGACTAGCCACAAGTAAGTAAATAATAAAGAATTTGATGGAGAGATAAATATTAGTAGTAAGGAGGGAAAAGGAACAATCTTTGCAAATGAGCTACCCAATAACTTGATTTGCAATATTTATTTAGGTAGCTAATCTGCCTCAAGCTTTTTCAATTCTCTTACAATCTAAGTAAATTTGTAATAATTCTTCGCCTGTTTTATTGGTCTTGGAAAAGGTTTAAAACCTGGCATTTTGGTGCGACAAATTTCATTTAAGTATTCATAATGTTCAATCAGGACTTATCGGATCAAACCTGTGTTTGGGCCTGCCTTTTCTCAAGAAGGAAGATATTACCGACTATTTTTCTCTTTTTCAGATGAGGGTCGAAAGTTCAGAGAACTTTTGGCGCGAGTATTGACACTAAGAATTAAATAAATCCCAAGTACTGATATTTAAAAGGACTTTCAGATTGAGACCTAAACCTACCTACTTCTAGTAATTGGTGTTTGAGTTCAAGTGTATATTTCATTCCTTTTATATCGAATTTGATTTGCTAATAGTGATATTTGTATTTATCACCTATTTGGATTGTATTAGGTAATATTATAAAAATAAGTCATATCAGAAATATTCTATAGTGATGTAAGTCTACAAATCTTTCCATATTCATAAAAGATAATCAGAGATTAATTTCCCAGATTAAAAATAAAAATTGCTTAAGTACACTTCTATTTATTACCACTTAAATTATATGGATAATAAATTTTTTTCCTCAAAATAATTTAAATTTGATTTAGAACTGCATGTATATATTATTCCAATTAATTTGTAATTTTGTTTAAGTTTGAAAGCAACAAAGAATACATATTTATCTATTATCAACACGTTTAAAAATTACAAGAAGTCATATTTAAAAGATGATATCTTTGCAGGATTAACGGTAGTAAGTGTGCTAATACCACAAGCAATGGCGTATGCATTGCTTGCTGGAATGCCACCAATATATGGACTTTATACGGGCTTAGCACCTCTATTTGTATATGCACTTTTTGCTTCATCCACCAAGATGTCAGTTGGTCCAGTTGCCGTTTCTGCGTTACTTGTTCTTTCTGGAATTTCAACCTTGGCAAAACCTGGTTCACCAGAATATATTCAATTGGTGATTATGTCTGGATTACTCATTGGTTTGTTGCAAACTATAATGGGTTTTTTTAGATTAGGTTTTGTGGTAAATTTTTTATCGCATGCAGTGATCGTAGGATTTACTTCTGCCGCTGCCATTATCATTCTGGTTTCTCAATTAAAAGATGCACTTGGCTTTTCGATTCCAGATTCCAAACACCTCTTCGATACGATCAAATATGCTGCATTGAATATAGTGGAAACAAACCTTATCAGTTTGATAATAACCATTGCAACGGTCTTCATCATATTTGGTTTAAAGAAAATAAGAAGATCTTTTCCAGGAGCATTTATTGTTGTATTGCTATCCATAATTTTTTCTTTTTTCTTTGATTTGGAAAAGTATCAAGTGGAACTTGTTGGTATAATACCAAGTGGATTACCTAAATTTTATAATATTGTAATTACATGGGAAGAGGTAAAATTATTATTGCCAACTGTACTCACGGTGACTTTGATTGGAATCGTGGAAAGTATGGGTATTGCCAAAGCGTTAGAGGCAAAACACAATGATCATCATGTTGATCCAAATACTGAATTGAAAGCCTTAGGTTATGCGAAAATTGCTGGTGCGTTTTTTCAGGCGATCCCAAGTTCTGGAAGTTTCACACGATCTGCCATCAATAGTGAGGCAGGAGCAAAAACGACGCTCTCATCCTTGGTTGCCGCTATTCTTATGCTATTTACTCTTTTGTTCTTTACAGGGGTATTTTATCATTTACCAAAGCCCGTTTTAGCGGGAATAATCCTGGTATCTGTATTTAGCTTATTCAATATTAAGGAAGCAAAATATTTACTCAAAGTAAGCCGAACAGATTTTTTGATGATGCTTAGTACCTTTATCGCCACACTCACTTTAGGCATTGAATTAGGCGTTCTGATCGGTGTTGGTTTTTCTATTTTGACCATACTTTACAAGATATCCAAACCTAATATAGTGACCCTAGGAAAGTTGAGCAATTCAAATAAATATAAAGATGTAACGAGATTTTCAGAAGCAGAAGAGAATAATGAGGTAATTATATTCCGATTTGAAAATCAGATGTTTTTCGCAAATATCAACGTGTTTAGAGACAAAGTTTTAGAATTTCTTGACACAAAACCAAGTATGAAACATCTTTTGCTTGATGCATCTTTGATTCATGACATAGACAGTAGTGGTACACATATCTTGAAAGAGATAGATCTACTATTAAAAGAAAAAGGCGTTGAGTTGCATATGTGTGGAGCGATCGGGTCTGTGAGAGATATTTTATACAAGGCCGACCTACTAGGAGAAATAGAAGTACATCATCTTAGTGTAGCAGATGCAGTAGCCAGAATAAATGACCCAGATCAAACTAAGGAAATTAACTATCGGGCGACTCAGCAAAATGTAGACATTTAACGGTAACTTAATTGCTTTTCTTTTCAATTTGTAAATTTGATAATAAATGAAACTATCAAATATCAATATGTTCCATATACGTTTAGGAAAAAAGAAAATGAGCATAATTATCTTCCTGTTTCTTAATTGCAATTTTCTAATAACTAGGACAAAAGCATAAATTACATTGTATTTCAAATGGATTAAAAAAATCCCATCTTTGCCATTCATGAATGTATTAAAATTGTTAGAAAGTAAGATTCTTTTGTGTGATCGGACTGAATGATTTGGCCAATTGCATACATCTAATATAACTCCTAAAAGCCATATGCTTAATTACAACCTGCCTTACTTAGAAATTTAGTATGGTGACACTAATGACGTAATGGAGTAATTCTAGTTTTAATTTTGGGTTTGCTATACATATTATAATTATATATATTATTATCTCATTTACATTATGAATGTTAGTTTGATAATTTATACTCATCATTTAAGTTTGGCAAAATTTATCAGTTATCGATAATTATTATTTTAAAATATTGCTACAATACTTCAACTAGTACCTTAAAGCAAATACCTTTGTTGCTTACTCTAAAAAGCAATGTGCTAATATGAAGAAAGTTAATGACTCTATACATTTCCCATGTGGGATAAAAATGAAAAATCGATTCATTCTTGCCCCAATGACCAATCAGCAAAGCAATGAAGACGGTTCACTGTCGGAGGAAGAGTTGAAATGGTTGGCCATGCGAGCTAAAGGTCAGTTTGGTATGGTTATGACTTGTGCTAGTCATGTGCAGGAAAGTGGAAAAGGCTTCCCAAGACAGTTAGGGATCTTTTCTGACGACCAGAATTTAGGTCATCAAAAACTCACAAAAGCATTACATAAAGAGGGTAGTTTGGCAGTTATTCAACTATATCATGGTGGTATGCGTTCTGCTGCGGAATATATCAAAGATGACGTAGTATCTGCATCAAAGGTAGAAAAGTTTGGGGCCAGAGGCCTGACTTTAGAGGAAGTTAAGACACTAAAAGATGATTTTGTGCATGCAGCAGTTCGAGCAAAACAATGCGGGTATGATGGAATTCAAGTTCACGGGGCCCATGGTTATTTGATCGCACAATTTTTGAGCTCAGAGATTAATAAAAGAAATGACGAATATGGAGGAAGTTTTGAAAACAGAAATCGCTTGTTATTCGAAATTATAATTGAAATTAGAGAAAAATGTGGTCCTGACTTTTTGATATCTGTCAGATTATCTCCAGAACGGTTTGGTATGAAGCTGCAAGAAGTAAAAAAAGTTTCACAACAACTAATTGATTCTGGTATAATTGATCTACTGGATATTTCTCTTTGGGATTGTTCAAAGACACCGATTGAGGAAGATGGTAGTGGGAAAACCTTACTAGCGCATTTTGAAGATCTTGATTTCAAAAATGTAATTTTTACAGTGGCAGGTAAAATATCTTCTGCGGAACAAGTCATGAACTTAATTCATGGAAAAGTCGATGCTGTATCTATCGGTAGAGCAGCCATTCTTCTCCACGATTTTCCGGTTAAAGTGACAGAAGATTCTAGCTTTGTATCTAGGAATACACCCGTACCTGAATCTTATCTTGCAGAACAAGGACTGAGCATGAATTTTATAAATTATATGAGGAATTGGAAAGGGTTTGTGTTAGAAGATCAATCATAGGTTCTACTTTGAAGAGATGTTCATAGTAGAGATATGCCTCTGATCAAATAGTTCTTATGACCCCAGCTCTTAATCCAATACCATGATATCGATGATTTACATCTTTATCTACTAGAATAGATCGTAATCCAAGATTGACTCTTGTTCCAATGTGAAATTGCCAATGCTTTGCCTGTATGCGATATTCACAACTCAAATGGGCAGACGATAGCAAAATTCGTTGTTTATAAAGTTTTCTGAAATCAAAGGTATCATAAATAAGGTCTCCCCCTAAATTTTGAGTATAGCCTGAATACTGAGACCAAATTCGATTATTTATGCCAACACCAAGGTGCCAATGATGATTCAAATTGGAGATTTGATAGTATACAGTAATAGGTAAATTTATCGACTGATATCTGTTCGGCCAAAGATATTCTTTCCCACTATAATTAGTTTCAGTCAATTCTCCAGGTAAGAATAAGTTATCCACTACAATGGCTGAATCACTTGCTATCACATTCGTTGAAATAGAAGTGGTATCCCTCAAAGCAACCATCTCAGCCGTTTGTTGCCAATTTAAACCGAAGCCTAAACTTACTTTGGGCGTGAGTTTTCTTTCATACTCTATTTCAATTTGATACGTTTCAAGAGGCTCCTCATGATTGGATTTTGTATTAGTCCAATTACTGTAAACGTCTGAAGATAATTTGCGAATCGGATACAAAATGGCAGCATTGATTTTAATTGCATTATTTTTCAATAAATCTATTTCATTATTTGGAAAATCTAGTAGTGCTACATCTAATCGAATTAACTTTCGTGAATACCTTACGAGATTCAGTGGTTTGTATATTTGATATATTATTGGATTGTTTAAATTTTGTTCTATGATTTGATGTTCAGGATTTGCTGATTTTACTTGGACTTTGGTTGATTCAATTGTTGAATCTTTGAATTTACTAGCTGAAAATTCACTACGATCCGTTGAATTGAATATATTTTCGTCCTGAGAAGTACTAGAGGTTTTGTTTGAATGTACATTGATTTTATTTACTTGCTCTGAGTCTAAAGACTTTCTGCCATTTCCTGTAGAATTATTATGAGTTAGATTCTCAATGCCATATATGTCTAAATTTTGAAATGAGTTATTTGAAGTCGAGTTATTTGAAGTTGACTTATTTGAAGTTAAATTTATCGTTGCTGAGGATTGTGCCGTTGATAAAAGTTCAGTCGATGAAGGTTTTACTGTTGACGATTTTGTTATTGACGATTTTTCGGATAAACTCCTTGGTTTATTTTCTAAAGAATTAGCAACATCATCTTCTTTATTTACTGAGTTTATTTGTTTTGATCTTGTATTATAATTTCCAGCGCCAAATTGTCTTTCATTACTATCTTTGGTTTTAGAGTCGCTAGTAAAATTATTTTTGTTGTTTGTTGAACTTTGGGTTTCAGTATAATGATAATCTACCATATTGCTATCTGAAAGGGACCAATTCTGAATTGAACGATTAGAAACAAAATACAAAGCAGTGAAGCCCGTAGATAAACCTAGTAGAAATAAAAGGAATAATAACCACTTTTTACTTGACACTTGATCATTAGGTAATGAATTTTCAATTTGATCCCAAATGATTTCACCATCCCAATCGGGAACTTCCTGATGCAATGCTTTTTTTATTTTGTTAAATTTATTTTTCATAAATTAATATTAAATCGCTTGATTATATGCTTTCCATTTTTTTTGTAAAAGCTTTCTAGCCTTCGATAATTGAGCTCTTGAACTCGAGGATTTAATATTCAATATAGCTGCAATCTCTTGGTGCGTGTATTCTTCAAAATAATACATGTTCAATATAATTCGATGTACACTCGGTAAGGTATCTATCACTCTTGATAGTTCTTCAATGGTCATTTTGTCTAAGGCCGGTATATGTGTATATGCTTCGACAATTTCAGTGTCCTCTGAAATTTCCAATTCTCTTCTTTGTCTCTTTATTTGTAAGGCCTCATTGACAATTATTCTCGCAGCCCAATTTTTAAATAACCCTTTACTTGGACTGAATTCTGCTAAATTTTTAAATATTTTAATATATCCATTTTGTAAAACATCCTGAGCAATACCTATATCCTTCATGTATCTATAAGCAACGGACATTAGATAAGAGCGGCTATTCTGATAGAGCTGCTTTTGGGCTACTCTATCATTTTGCAAGCACTTATCAATATCGCTATGTTTTATTATATCCAAGACTAATTCTAAAGTGGTAAATTGAATTCACCCGTGAGTGAAAATGCAATTCCCTCGACTGTAATATGATTTCCCGAAAATGTACCTAGTGCAAAACCATTCTCAATCGACTCAACAGTTGCTGTCAATTCATTATTTATAGAGTGAAAACCCCAATCATCGCCGTCACTCATACGGAATTCTTGTATGCTATTATCTCCAATTTGAATATTGGGAATGATGATCTTAGCTTGTCCAATAAACATTCTTGGGATACCGACAAAAGAACTATAGTTAGCATCTTCCTTTGTATTAAAAATTTGGTATTCTTCTATTCTGTTAAGGTTTCCAACATTAAGAGAAATGCTTCCATACTTTGTATTATTTGCCTCACATGCTTGAATGGTTCCAAGGTCAAAATACCCACCTTCAGTCATGTTCACTTCAGTAGAATATCGGAAGTCACCTAACTTTAAAGTGGCTACAGTCCATAGAGGATCCAATGGTTCACAAAAATACATATCTCTTTGAAAATATCCTTGATCATTAATGACCGGCCAATAGATGGCTGGACCAGCTTGGCTGGGAAATGTAAAGTTATTTACTAACTCCACGATGCCACCCGTTGCTGCACTCCCATCACAATCAAGAAATATACCGTTGATTGCACTTCTAAATAGATTTGGATTTATTCCGCTGACTTCAATAATCTCTGTGGTTTCTGTTAATTCACCTAAGTCCTGAAAGCTATCCCAGAGTATTGATGGAGGTAGCCCCGGCAGAATTATGCCTTCGGTTATATTTGTAGTACAATCTAATGCATATAATTTGGATTGGAAATAAATGTCTTTCTCTGATTCTACAAGCATTTCGAAGTATCCGTTATCATCGGTTTTTTCATGGCCACCTTGAGTTGTATATTGAGAATTCGGTATCACTTCAACAATATCCCAAGCAGTCCTGCATTGCGCCCCTTCTATTGGATTTCCAAGTGCATCTGTAAATGTTCCGAAGATTTTCACCAACGTGGTGTCTCCCGGAAAATCCAGGAAGGAATCTAAGCTTAGCAAAGTGCCTGGTATTAAATTTAAATCGAAATCCTTATATATTTTTTCTCCAGAACTATTTCTTTTTACCTTTTGATAATAGTTTTCTCTCAAAACTTCAAAAGTAACTTCAGGTCCGATGGCTAGATCAAAAGCTATGGTATTGTACTCGCCATTTGCATCCGAAATAGTTTCTCCAAGTAATTTCCCATTTTGATAAATTTTAATAACTGCATCCGAAATGGCTTGTCCATCAGAATGAATTGTTCCTGTATAAAAGGCTCCTTTATAAATTTCAGCTTCATTTCTTTCAGAATCTTCAAAGTCTACAATTGACCCGTTGCGGCAGGAGGAAAGGAGAAGGATAGTCACAAGGTATATATAATAGTTTTTCATGTGTGTCTAAATTTAATGATAGTTTTTTATAGTTGCGATCGCTATCATACACTATATGCATGGAAAGGGTCAAACGATGCTGAAATTTATGGTTATTTTAAAAAAAAAATCAAAGTCATTGATTGTCAGCGTCTTAGGGATAGAGGTTTTATGTACTATTACATCAATCTAAATTTGTGTATTCTAGATTGATTGAATTTATCCTAGTTTTAAGCAGTTATATTAGCTGATTCTTGAGACGAACGTAAAAATTAAAATTAATAGGCACGGCGTGAATACGGAATTACGATTCAGCTGCACATCAAATGATCAGTGAAATGCATTATGATACCTCCATTAAATGCCTCTTTTGATGAAGATAGAATAAAATGAAAATAGGCACGACATGAAGAAATAGTTTAGCATCAGCTGAGCAACAAATGAACTGCGAAATCAAGAATGAAATAACTAGTTACTACCGGCCACTAACCCATATTCTTCAAAACAATATTTTGATCCGACTACAATATTGTTTTTGATAATAGTATTTTGCCAACCTGCATTTGAGCTCATACCGTTATCGATCTTACAGGAAGTATTATGTACGATGATTAAGCCGTACGGACCACCAAAATCAACAAATATATGCTTGTTTATCAATGAAAAAAATGAAAAGAAAATTGATTGAAAACGAAATTGTAATTTCAAGTAATTACCTACTTGAGAACGCAAGAAAGAACAAAAGTAAGAATCAAGATTCTCAGAATTTTAGGAATTACATGATTCAAAAAATATCTGAACATGATTTATAAGATTGACGAGATATCAAGATTATAAGGAATACTTAAAAACAAAGATTTTTTTAAAAGATATGATTAACATGATTCAAAAATATCTGAACATGATTTATAAGATTGACGAGATATCAAGATTTAAAGATTACTTAAAAACAAAATGTTTTTAAAGGATATGATAAACATGATTCAAAAATATCTGAACATGATTTATAAGATTGACGAGATATCAAGATTATAAAGAATACTTAAAAATAAAATGTTTTTAAAGGATATGATAATCATGATTCAAAAATAGAAATTTATTAGATTGAATACTTCGAGGGATAGCCCCGACCAATTAGTGGGTGTGGGAGCGGCTATGCGTGCTGCTATTAATTGGTCTAGATTTTTTACATCCTCAGCATGGAAGCTTCGGTTCCTTCACTGAAAGCAACATTTAGTTGCTACCATTTCTGATAAATCAGAAAATATTCAGTCATGATTTTTATCAATGAAAAGAAAATTTGTCAGAATCAAGATTCACAGTATTTAAGGTTTATCAAGATTTATAAAAGAATCAGGATTATTGGATACACATGATTCAAAAAGATAAATTTATCAG
>Ga0209828_1001688_pt1 | contig 19576 bp, 24 predicted proteins | sample MaitaG_FD_187429 | JGI IMG/M metagenome (GOLD analysis project Ga0209828, IMG submission 187429) | Marine algal microbial communities from Maine, USA - Maine_Asex2 metaG (SPAdes) (version 2) | ecosystem: Host-associated > Algae > Red algae > Unclassified | place: Maine, USA | collected 2015-01-05 | reverse complement strand
TTTCCTCTCTAGAGCAATGGTCTATCTTCATAAATCTATCATGATTGCCTCATTCATGGTTCAGAGCAGCTGATCTAATAATCATACTAACTTTGTTAGACTGTGATCGAAATAGTGAGCGGCGACTATGAACCATTACATGAAAATGTCAATTATTTTCACATTATTATTTTAACAACAATAAGAATAACTCATTGATAATCAGCATATTGTATATAATTATTACACAATAATTATGAATATTATAATTAAAAGTGAATTAAATGAACATATTTCGACAAATATCCGTTGTATTAAGTGAACATTGTTAATTAAAATCACGTAATTATGCATCATCTACAATTCGAACAAACATACAAAGTCCATTCTAAAGCCTTAATATCATTTGCAATGACATTAACAAAAAGTAAAATGGATGCAGAAGATTTAGTGCAGGAAACAGCGCTTAAGGCGTATGCTAATTTTCATCGCTTTAACAGTGAATCGAGTTTCAAGAACTGGTCATTTACCATTTTGAAAAATATTTTTATTACAAAATATCACAAGCGTAAGAAAATGAAAGTAGTTAGTGCTCCAATTGAGGATATGTTATTTGCTATCAGTCCAAACATTACTACAAATGAAAATATGAGCTCAAATAGCAACTTGAATACTATCTATCAGTGCATAAATGATTTAAGTTCTAAATGTAGAGAGCCTTTTAAGATGTTTATCAATGGCTACACATATGAAGAAATCGCAGCGCACCTTCAGATTCCAATTGGCACCGTAAAAAGTAGAATCAACTATGCAAGGAATAAATTGAAGAATACTGTGATTAAATAAAAATGAATCACTATAGAACCGAACATGTGTTGAATTGAATAGTATAGACTGTGAACTAAATTTAAAAATTATGAAAAGTAAAAACTCAAACACGCTGATGCTCTTAACTGGAATTGTTGCTGGTGCCGCTACGATTTTATTTGTTAAAAGTGAAAAGGGACAAAAAATGATTAATCTCGCCCTAAGTAAAAGTGAAGAATTGGCATCAACTGCACAAAATCTTATTGATGATGGAAAAAATGCTTTGGATGATGCAGTTGAATCTGGAAAAGATAAATTGGAAACTGCCATCGAAGTGGTTAAGGATACCACTGAAACTAAAGTAGATCAATTTAATGATGGTGTCAATAAAGCTAAGGACAAGCTTGCCAAAGCGTAAGATTAAGATTTATACTATGAGTAATCAAGACAACAAACAATCGATATTGAGTGTGGCAGGTGAAAATTATGAGTACCTGAAAACCATTGTCAACAATAAAATTGAAATAAAAAAACTAGAATTATTAGACGCTGGTAGTTCAATCCTTCGTTCTCTTATCCTTTTTACCTTAATGGGCACGGTATGCTTTCTTTTATCCCAAGTCTTATTAGCCTTAGCTGCTTATGCACTATATTTATGGTTGGGATCATGGATTCAAGCTTTGTCTATATTGTCACTTATTTTAGTCATGTTCTTAGCTTTGATATATTTATTTAGAGGATTACTGATTTACAGAAGTGTGAATAAGCGAATCCCAAATTTATTAGATGTAAATTCTGCAACTATTAAAAACTGATATTGTGAATAACTCCATAAAACAAAAAATTAATCACTTGCAGGATGAAATTAATATTGCAGAATCTATGCTGAAGTTGAATGTTAAAAATATAGATATGTTAGATATTGTAAAAAACTCTTTGCCCGATTTGACTGAGAATCATGGAAAATCAGATTTAAACAATTTACTATTTAAAAAAATGATTCAGCCGAACCAACATAACCAGAATGGCCTGCAGCAAATTATGCGGACTATAAGTTCAATAATCAGAGTCATTAAATGATAAATACAAAAAATGTTGTTATACAAGATATAGCCTATAGCTTAATTATTCTAATTAGTCTAGGATGGCTTCTTCATATTGGTTCTTCACTTATCATACCTTTTGTATTTGCCATCTTACTTGCTGTATTTCTATATCCTATTGAAAAGCGTATTCGTAAGATTGTAAAGTGGAAAGGCGTTTCCATTTTACTAAGCTTTATATGTTTAGCTATTCCATTCTTGATTATAACCACTCTTTTTTCATATCAATTAGTATCTATCATAGAATCATTACCATCGATCAATGATAGCATGCTTTTAGGAATTGATAAAATATTAGCTAAAATAAATAGGCTGCTTCCATTCATGGACTTAGATAGCGATACTTTACTTGGTAGTGGTGAAGGCACACAAGATCTGCAAGGTCCACTCAAATTCATTGGGCAAGGATTACTCTCGACGACGGGAATTATCGCAGCTCTAGGTATGTCCATCTTATATTCATTTTTCTTGCTGTACTACAGAAATAGTTTTAAAAATTTCATTGTATATCAATTTGAAAAAAGTTCAAGAATGGATATAAAGGAAACTCTCTCAGAAATAAAAGAAACTATACAATCCTATATAGGAGGCCTCGGAATAGTTATCATCATACTCTCTGTAATGAATAGCATTGGACTGACGTTGATTGGAATAGAGTATGCTATTTTCTGGGGTGTATTAGCAGGTATGCTAGCTATTATTCCATACATTGGTACTTTGTTAGGTGGGCTTCTTCCTTTTGTGTTTGCATTAGCAACGACAGATGCACAGTGGCAGCCTATTGCAGTTGTCGTCTATTATTTATTTATTCAGCAAGTAGAAGGTAACTTTATTACTCCTAAAATAGTTGGCGACAAAGTAGATATCAATCCTTTATTTGCAATTATTGCTTTAGTGTTTTTTGGCACATTTTGGGGAATAGCCGGAATTATTCTAGCACTACCAATAATTTCGATTGTTAAAATAGTATTGACTAATTTTGAATCAACCTTGCCCTATGCTATTCTGATGAGTTCTGATATCAGTAATAAAAAAGGTATATTTAAAAGGATAGCGAATCAAAAATAATTTAAAACACTAATCTTAAGGTATTAATTACAAGCTCCTGATAAGGCAAGGCATAAAATTATAGCTTACGACAATCTAAAGACCAAATTTACTTCAGATACGTTACAATGAAATGCTAGGTAAATTTATATATAGCGTTTTTCTGATGAACATTTATGCTTGTGCAAACAATCTGCAGCACTCTGTTGTAGACAAAGAAGGCTTTAGGACTTCAGTTTATGTTGACAAGAATAATTTAAAACAAGGAGAACAAACAGTCTTACACCCTGATGACTACACGATAGAAATTTCCAATTATAAGGATGGTGAGTTAGATGGCCAGCGCATTTTGTTTTATCCTGATGGCAGTCCTGAACTCATCGAGGAATACGCAAATGGAATATTTCATGGTCCATATAAATCATATTTTGAAAATGGTTCAAAAAAATATGAAGCGACTTATGTCGAAAATGTTATGACAGGGATTTATTTAGCTTACTTTCCATCTGGAAAAATAAAAGAAAGTATCACCTTTGCAGACAATGAGGAAAATGGTCCATTTATAGAGTATTTTGAAAATGGCCATAAAAAATGGGAAGGGACTTATGTCAATGGCGACAATGAAGTAGGTCTTTTACATGAGTATAATGAACAGGGTATTTTAATTAAAAAGATGATGTGTGATGAAGAGTCAATTTGCACAACGATTTGGTCGATTGATAAATACGAAAATGAGAAGTAGAACAATGTTATTTTCACTGCTTTTGATACTGATCTCATGTGTTGAATTGAGTGCTCAAATTGGTGGTAAGCATTCATTTGAATTCTTAAATCTGACGCAATCTTCTAGGGTCACTGCTCTTGGTGGTGCGTTAATAAGTGTGATAGATAATGATATAAACTTGGGATATGCGAATCCAGCATCACTCAATAAAGAAATGCACTTTGAAATAAGCTTTAACCACAATTTTCATTTTGCGGATATTAGCCACGGTTTTGCGGTAGGTGGCTATTATCACGAAAAGTCGAAGACCACTTTTCAACTTGGATTCAACTATGTGAATTATGGAAATTTTACACGTGCAGATATATTAGGTAATATTAATGGAGAATTTTCATCAGGAGAGTCCGCAATTACAATCGGAGCGGGCAGATTAATAAATGAAAGAATTAGAGCTGGTGTAAACATAAAATACATTAATTCTTCATTTGACATTTTTCGTGCTTCTGGAGTAGCTGCGGATATTGGCTTAAGCTATAAAAATCCAGAAAGCAATGTCACGGTTGCATTAGTCGCTCGTCAAATCGGGACAACTCTTTCTAGCTACACAGGTCAAACTGAATCACTTCCTTTTGATCTTCAACTGGGAGTTTCTAAGCGGTTTAAATATTTGCCCTTTCGATTTAGTGCCACTGCGCATCATCTTCACCAGTGGACTCTGCGGTTAGATGAGGCTGATCAATCGGACCCAATTAATTTCTTAGGAGGAGAAACTGTCCAACAGAGCCCAATCAGTAAGGGTCTAGATAATCTCTTCCGGCATTTTGTCTTTAATGGCGAATTTTTAATAGGCGAACAAGAACAATTTAAACTCAGAATTGGCTACAATCATATGAGAAGAAAGGAGTTAAGTGTTTCAGAATTTAGAAGTTTAGGAGGGCTGTCATTCGGAATTGGATTTAAGATTAGTAAATTCAGATTAGATTATGGTTTAGGATATTACCATTTAGCTGGCGCTGTCAATCATTTATCATTTTCACTAAATCTGGCTTCATTTACTAAAAAAATATGACCCATAGGTTTCTATACTGGATTTTATTTTGTGCTTTACTGTTCGTCTATTCTTGCAAGTCCAGTAAGTCGGTAGCTGAAGTTCATTCAGATTCCTTTGCTAATAAAGTAGAACAATTGCACAGCTTGATCTCCGATTTTGAATTAGAGAACCAACTATTCACAGGCTTTATCATTGAAAATCTGAAGACTGAAAAAATAGTATATGCACACAATGAAGATAAATTTTTCACACCCGCATCCAATACTAAATTACTGACATATCTCGCCGCTATTGATATTCTAGCTGACTCAGTTCCAGCCCTGAAGTATTTTCAATATAAGGATAGCTTATTTATTCTTGGTACTGGAGATCCGACCTTCCTTGCACCATATGATGCTGATAGTACTGTATATCATTTTTTGTCTCAGACGGATAAGACTATTCTGTTGAATACTGATAATATGAAAACTGAGCGCTTTGGAGCTGGTTGGGCTTGGGATGATTTTAAATATTATTATCAAAAAGAAAATACTGCCTTACCATTTTTTAATATGGCAACGTTGATAAAGACGCATCCGGATAGTAGCTCACACAGTATTCATCCGACTTTTATGAATCAATTCATTCAAACTGATTTTGAAGCATCTTTATTTCTCAAACGAGAAGAGCAATCAAACATCATCACGATTAATCCACTTCACCAAGTTAGCTATCCTAGAGATTATGAAGTGCCGTTTTATATCAGTCCAGATTTCATAGCTAAGTCTTTATCTGAATCTATTAACCAACAAGTTGGCTATTCAGATTTTGATGTACACGAAGATTCGCTGCTAACATTATATCACAGTTCGACAGATTCCTTATTGAAACGGTTGATGCTTTTTAGCGATAATTTTGTAGCTGAGCAGTTGCTATTTTTAATGTCTGATAAGTTGGATGTTGATATGAATACTCGGATTGTCATTCGCAATATTTTGGACTCAAGATTTAAAGATATACCAGATCGTCCGAGATGGGTAGATGGCTCTGGCTTATCACGATATAATTTGATCACTCCGAGATCTTTAGTTTGGGTGCTCAGAAGATTGAGCGAATCAGTTTCTCAAAGCGACATAAGAGAGATATTCCCCTCAGCCGACCATAAAGGGACTTTACCTAAAGCAATGGAGTCATTATCGATACGTGCTAAAACTGGGTCCTTTTCCAATAATTTTTGCTTAAGTGGTTATTTGACCAGTGAGAGTGGAGAGACCTATATATTCAGCTGGATGAATAATCATTATATGATCACAAAAAATGAACTGACTGAAAGTATGGCAAAGATTTTTAGGTTTTTAGAGAAGAATTGGTAATTATGTTGAACTTTAAGAGGTAACACATTAGCGATTATAGGTACAACTCATTGAAAAAACTAAACTTCTAATGAGCGTACATTTAACACCTAGAGAATTTCAGATTTTAAAATTAGTTGCCTTTGAACATTCATCGCTAGAAATCGCCAGAATGCTATTCGTTAGTAATCATACAGTGCTGACCCATCGGAAAAATTTACTCATGAAACTTAAAGCACGGAATACAGCTGGCTTGGTCAGAAAAGCTTTTGAGCTTGGGTTTTTGGATATTTACACAAGTCTTACATCTGGACAAGCTGCTAGGTAAAGAGTTTGGAGATGATGTAAGGTGTGTCTCCGAATGTACATCAAGTGGATAAGTGTAAGTTGGATGGACATTTTTACAAGGTTAATTCATTGCTTTGAGGCATTAGCAGTAGAATTTAACTTTGTGTAAAAAGTGCATTATGGTGTATACACAGTTATAATGACTCTTAAATTTATATTCATATTTCTTAGCGTCATATAGATTTATCTCTATTTCTAATCGCTACATTATCAACCTAGGATTAGTTTTAGCGCAGAACAATCTGAAAATCAACTGATTATGATAAAAAGACTGGATTCTTAGTTAAGAAATTCCTATCTTTGCACATCTTTTAGACTAAATATTCACTATAGATGAGAAAAAAGAGCTTTGACTACGCTAAAGACAAGTACTATTTCAACATTAAGACTAGTGCACAAAGCGCTATTACCATAAACAGAACAGAGAAGAGAGAGGCTGTATTGACTTTCATGGGCTATAAAAAAGCAAATAAGAAAGTCGAATGGTTAGGTAGATGGGATGGTAAAAAATTCCAAGAAGACAACTTCGAGAAGATTCAGGAGAACTAAGTTTTTAATGACTGAATATTTCACATTTTTATGGCTTCATATCTAATTTATCTACGTGAGGCCTAGAAAGGCAATTTCCATACTATTGATTATTTGGTGTTGCATTGAACTTGTAGCTCAGTGTCCTGTCATGCCTATCCAGAATTCTGTTATTGATACTTTTTGTACAGGGACCAGATATAGTTTTGGCGATACAATCATCAGAAATCAAGGACTCTATACAAAAGGTTTTTTAGATATAAATGGATGTGATAGTTTAGTTATGCTAGATCTCAGAGAAACGCCCAATGTAAGTTTTGTTATTGTCATTGATACACTCGCACCAGTGTGTACAAGTGATAGTCTCGGATCAATCATTATTGCCGAGGTTGGAAAAGGAGTAGAGCCAATTGTGTATGCTTTGAATGGAGGTCCAGAGCAATTCTCTAATGTCTTTAGTGATTTACCTCCGGGTTCATATCAGCTTTATTTAAGAGATCGATTTGGTTGTGAAGGCCGAAAAAATATTCAGCTAAGATTGAAGCCAATTTTCGGAGCAGACGTTGTCGATACCTTGTGTGCGGGATCAATTTATTTTTTTGGTAGCCAACGATTGACAGAAGCTGGAATGTACACTGACACTTTGATTGGCGAAAAGGGATGTGATAGTTTGATACGATTAGATCTACATGTAGAAAGCCTAGATAATATGCTCGCCTTTAATCCTATGGCAATCCAGCCAGGCTGTAATGGAGAGATAACTGGCTCTATTTCAACTGATGATTTGTCAGGAACTGATCCTCCATTTAGAGTGTATTTGGAAGATGAGCAGCAAGAAGGAAGTCTGATCACTGGATTGCTTCCAGGAGAGTACACTGTGACGGCTTACGATAAAAATTTTTGTTCTGAAGAATCAATCATAATAATCGTTGAACCTGAATTTGCTTTCACATTAGACCTTGGAGAAGACCAAATTGTTGAGTTAGGTGAAACAGTATCTATCGGTATCGAGTCTAATATTGCATTGCAAAGTTTTGAATGGAATAATCCTCCAGATCCAAATTGTCTTGATTGTTTAGAGACTCAAGTTGTACCCACAGAATCTGTTGAATATATATTGGTAGCTACAAATACAGATGGTTGCACTGAGTCAGACACATTGAATATCATTGTATTAAACGAGTCTGCAGTTTTTATTCCTACTGGATTTTCACCAACATCTATTCATACGGACAATCAATTTTTTGCAGTTTTTGGTAAAGCACCAGCCATTAATAGTATTAGAAATTTTTACATTTTTGATAAATGGGGAAATGAGGTATTTAGAAATCTAAGTCCCATAGTAAATGATATCTCCACCGGTTGGAACGGTAAATTAAATGATGAGTTTGTCGAAGCTGGAGTATATACTTACTCAGTAATCATTAGATATATAAATAACACAGAAGAACGTATGACGGGAACGGTTCAGTTGTTTTGACCTGCCTCTCGATTAATGTGAGAACGGCAAACGGAAAGGAGTCCTTTGTCTCATTGCAAAGGAGACCTGAATCGAAGGTCTAGGCCAAAAGGCTTACAAGTCCGTACCTCTCGATTTTAAAAAGCGAGTTGTCTCACTGGAATGGTTCAATTGTTTTGAGCAAGGTCTTTCAAATGATGACTGTTTCAGAAGTAAAGCAAATAGGGCCTTAGATTGACTTGCGCATTATCAATAATAACACTCTATTCGTGTACACATGAAAAGTGTAAAAACTTTTACTTTAAGTGCGGATGAATCTTTGATTCAGAAAGCCCGTCAGAAAGCGCAAAATGAAAATTCATCTTTGAATCAACGGTTTAGAGATTGGTTGGCGAGCTATGTTGGCGCAAGTCATATATCCCAAGAATATACTGATTTAATGGATTCGCTGACATATGTAGATCCTGGTAGATGCTTCACAAGAGAAGAAATGAATGAACGACAGTTACTTTCTAGATACGAATATTTTTGTGTACTCTTTTGAAAATTCGCCAAAAGGAAAAGTGGCTAAGGAATTGATCGCTAATGGTTTGGTTTCACAAAAAGCCAAGATCAGTTATCAAGTTGTCCAAGAGTTTATAAATGTTTCGACACGCAAATTTCAAGAACCGCTTACGAAGATAGATTTGAGAGCTTATGTTACCGATGTGTTGCAACCACTCTGGGTTGTCTATAGTTCAGCTCAGCTTGTCAAATCAGCACTAGACATCACAGAGCGATGGAAATTTGGATTTTATGACGCTTTAATCATTGCATCAGCCTTAGAAGCGAGTTGTCCTGTATTATTTTCAGCAGATCTACAGCATGGCCAAAAGATTTACGAATTAGAAATTATTAATCCCTTTATCTGATGCTATGGCACGGCAAAAGGAACGGAGTCATTTGCCTCATTGCAAAGGAGCACTGAATCAAAGCCAAAGGCTTACAAGTCCGTAATTCTCTATTTTACATTACAGTATCGAACTAATATCAATTTTATCAGAAATGATAGCTGCGACATCATCGATTTTTACTCTCTCTTGCGTCAAAGAATCTCGATCTCTTATTGTAACGGCATTGTCTTCTAATGTGTCAAAATCAATGGTAACACAATAAGGAGTACCTATTGCATCTTGTCTTCTATATCGTCTACCAATCGCATCTTTCTCATCATATTGACAATTAAATTTAAACTTCAATTTATCAAAGACATCTTTAGCCGCTTTCGTCAAAGGTTCTTTATTTTTTAATAATGGAAGAACTGCAACTTTTACTGGTGAAAGAGCTGGATGCAATTTCAATACAGTTCTTGTTGATTCATTTCCTTTTGCATCAGGCACAGTTTCTTCTTGAAGTGCTTGAGTGATCTGTGCTAGGAACATGCGGTCACAGCCAATAGATGTCTCAACGACGTATGGGACATAATTTTCATTTCGCTCTGGATCGAAATACTGAAGCTTTTTACCCGATAGTTCTTGATGACTATTAAGGTCAAAATCAGTTCGAGAATGAATACCTTCTAATTCTTTAAATCCAAATGGAAATTCAAACTCTATATCTAGAGCGGCATTCGCATAGTGTGCTAAATTATCATGATCATGATAGCGCAATTTTGACTGAGGCGTACCAAGCGCTGTATGCCATTTCATGCGCGTTTCTTTCCAGTATTTGTACCATTCCATTTCAGTTCCAGGAGGGACGAAAAATTGCATTTCCATTTGTTCGAACTCTCTCATTCTGAAGATGAACTGTCGAGCGACGATCTCATTTCTAAAGGCCTTCCCGATCTGAGCAATTCCAAATGGTATCTTTTGACGAGTCGTCTTTTGAACATTTAAAAAGTTAACGAAGATGCCTTGTGCAGTCTCTGGTCTTAAATATAACTTCCCTTCTTCACCCGCAATATTCCCTAATTGAGTCGAAAACATTAAGTTGAATTGGCGCACATCAGTCCATTCTCTAGAGCCACTTTCTGGACAGGCGATTTCTAGATCGACGATCATATTGCGCAAGCCATCCATGTTTTCATCACGCATGTTATTGGCCAGTTGCTTTAAGATATCATCTATCTTTTTTTGTCTGTCTACGATTCTTCCATTGGTTGTTCTGAACTGTTGTTCATCGAAGTCATCACCAAATTTTTTGCGAGCTTTCTCAACATCTTTCTTGATCTTGGCTTCGATCTTATCACAATAACCTTCAATCAATTGATCCGCTCTATATCTTTTTTTTGAATCTTTATTGTCGACTAATGGATCGTTAAATGCGTCTACGTGACCAGATGCTTTCCATGTCTTTGGATGCATAAAAATAGCAGCATCTAAGCCGACGATATTTTGATGCATGTTGACCATGCTTTTCCACCAATAGTTCTTGATGTTGTTCTTGAGTTCGACACCATATGGACCATAATCGTAGGCGGCCGCTAGGCCATCATATATTTCACTGGATTGGAAAATGAATCCATATTCTTTACAATGTGCTACTATCTGTTTAAAATCCATAGTTTTCTAATATTTAGCCTTGTCAAAGGAGCTTCAAAGATAAAGAAGTGATTCTATAATAAGAGCTAATCTATGGAGTTAATTGACATAGTTCAATATCATTGGGCGTTTTGAGTAAAATGACATTCACATGATGAAAAAGAATTATTCCTCAATTTCGAATAGAAATGGAATGGCGGCATCGATATTGACTAAAGTATTAAGGCAATAAAATCAACTCTGAAGTATTCTTCTTGTACGCTTCATAATCTGCTTGTCCGCCCCATTTTTCGTCAGCTTTTTTCTCTAGTAAGTTAATTCCACTGACATACTTTAGCAATAAAAAAATGAATATAGGTGATATGATTGTCACCCACTGGGTCCCTTGTAAAACGGGGATGCAAATGATAAATATACCCGTCCAAAGCATAATCTCTCCAAAGTAATTCGGGTGACGAGAATGAGCCCATAAGCCTGAAGAAATGAACTTACCTACATTCTTAGAATCCTTTTTGAATAGTGACTTTTGTCTATCCGCAATGACCTCAATGCTAAAACCCATAAGCCATATTGCACCACCAATAAAAGCAAAAATATCAAGAGGGACTTGTTTAGTTGATGTAATGACTGCTAAGGCTGCAGATAATGTGAGAAAAGCCCATAATCCCTGAAGAGTCCAAGCGGTGAGAAATCTAAGAAAATTTGGTTTGATCTTATCAAATCTAGAATCATGACCTGCATTTTGTATCCTGGTAAATAGGAAACTGCCTAATCTGATTGTCCAAATAGCCGGTAAAGCGATGAGCAACTGTGCTCTTGCATTAGACGAAATGTCTGTAAAGAATAAGGTAAATGCCAAAATACTCAAATAAGTTGCACTCCCGATCAAGTCATAATAATGCTCGGACTGTGCAATATAAGCAGGTACAAATGCTATCCAATTTACCACGAGAGCGATTGCAGCGACGATTAAAAATTGAGAATATCCATTCATTTCTTGAACATATGCTTCGTTCATTTTAGCAATAAAATAGGCTATTATGATGCTGAAGCAAATCGCGAAAATAGAGCGGAGTGTAGTCTTTTTCATTTTGAAGCTTGATGTTTTACAATAATATGTTGGTATGCATTTATATAAATGCACAATACATAAACACGGTATTGCATACAATTGTTGAATAAGATTTAGACTTATCACAGTGATGCTAAAATGGCAACTCCAATGGTAATTAACAGTTATTTTGTCAATATTCCGATTAGAAAGATAGGCATTGGACCAAAAAAAATAAATTTACATTTAAAGGCAGTAGCAGATGTTTGTGATATATATTACTTTTGCCGCAAAATCATAACAATTATGGCTCAAGCTCAAGATAGATCTAAAAAATATTGGTTGTTATTTCTCATTTCACTGGTTTTAACTATCATTTGGCTTATATTTTTTAATGCTTGGTTTTGGATATGGTTACCAGCTTTATTGACAAGTTTGGTGTTGGCTATGGATAAGATGTAAGCCATTTTACTTTAAAATCATTGCACTTATGAGCGCCACTCCAAAATAAATAGCAATCGTCTTTGCTCCATCATAATCTTTTGCTATTCGCTGACCAAAGATTAGCATAAGCAAACTAATCATAGCAACGATCAACCCTTGAGAAATCCAGAAAGTTGAGCCTTTCATTACATAGTAAATCGCTCCAATAACTGATAAAATACCTGCAAACAGTTCAACCACTGTAACGGTGCCTAATAAAACTGGAACCATTCCACTTAGTGGAGTCTTTTCAAAATGGCCTTTCAACCATCCCAAATTTCCTTTCCAATCTACAATTTTGTCTATCGCTGATTGTAAAAAGACGATAGAAAAGAAGGCAGCGATCAACAAAGGCAACATAAATGATAATTCGTGGACGACTTCCATAATTAATACTGCTTAAAACGGTTCTTTTTACGATTTCAATCGTCGTAAGATCGTAATTATTTATCAGTGAGCATCAAACATTGCTCTGCACATTAAAAACAAAGACAAAAAAATGAACTTATTAGACGAATTAAGAGACAATATAGGCTATAATTTATCAAAGCATACCGCAAACTTTCTGCAAGAAGAAGAAGTGAATACTTCGGCAGGTATCAATAGCACATTCTCTACAATACTTGCAGGCCTCATAGAGAAAGGCTCTACGAAAAAAGGTGCAAATGAAATTTTTAAAGCAGTAGAAAAACAAGATGTTAGTATCGTCGATCATGTCGAAAGAATCTTTACTCGAAGTCCACAAACAGTCAATGGTTTGTCGAATATTGGCACAAGGGAATTACCTAAATTTCTGGGGACAAATCAAAGAGAAGCTGGAAATCTAATCGCCGAAAAAAGCGGCATGAAGAGAAATTCGACTTCAAAATTAATGAAGATCTCCACACCATTTTTAATGGGAATATTAGGCAAAAAAGTCGCAGCAGATAATCTTGATGCTGATGGTTTGATGAGTCTGATCAATAGCCAGAAGTCAGCTGTAGAAAGTAATCTTCCATCCGGAATGACTGATGTGCTAGAGTTAAAGAGCTTTGGTTGGGTAAAAAAGGAAAAGGTCGAAGTCGTAGAAGAGAAAAAACCAAAACGTGAAAAGGCACCAAAGAAAGAAAGAGTAGCAAAGGTCAAAGAAGAAGTAATAGAAACTCCTATCGTTCAAGAAGCAGCGGCTACGGGAATGGGCTGGTTACGATGGTTGTTGCCCTTGTTATTATTAGGTGCAATCCTATTTTATTTAATCTTTAGATCTGGATGTGCGGGCACTGCTGAAAACGCTGTAAGTACAGTAGCTAGTACCACTAAAAATGTTGTGAAAGAGTCAACAGAAGTCGTAACAAATACTTTGGGCGCTGTCAATGATGCTGCACTAAAAACACTGGATAATATCAAATTTGCTGCTGGATCAGCTGGCTCTCAGATGATGGAATTCATTAAAGGTGGTGCAAAAGGAGATGGCCGATTTAGATTTAATAATTTAAATTTCGCAAGTGGATCAGCTGTGATTGACGGCGAGTCAGGACTTGAGGTTGATAATTTGTCTTCGATCTTAAAAGCTTACACCGATGTTAATGTCATGATCGAAGGCTACACGGATAGTCGTGGGAATGCCGATTCAAATTTAAATTTATCTCAGCAGCGTGCAGATGCTGTCAGATCTAGATTGATCACTGAAGGTATTGCTGAAAATCGGATCACAACAAAAGGCTTTGGAGATGCAAATCCAATTGGAGATAATGAAACTGCAGAAGGACGTGCTCAGAATAGAAGAATAGAAGTTGTCATTGCTAAATAATGACAACTAATAAATACGCATCAATACCTCTTGATGCTGTCGTTAAAAGTGCTTTCTGAATAAGTCAGGAAGCACTTTATTATTAATACTCTGCTGTTCAAGGATGAAAATATTACATTTACTTCACTAATTTTAATCGCTATGCTTTTCGACTCTCTCAAATCAATATTAAATGGGCTGCCGGATTACAATTTGTCGTGTAAAGGAGAGCTCTTACAAAAAGCGGTTTTGAGTGATCAACAAAATGCTGTAGAATTCGCTTCATTTCGAGAAGACATCTATTGTCGGAAGATCATTCATCAAGTCAGAGATTTTGATGTTGTATTAATTGGATGGATGCCAGGTCAAAGAAGTCCCATTCACAATCATCCAACGAATGGCTGTTTGGTGTATCCAATTCAAGGTGAGCTTTTTGAAGAAAGATATTGTGAAGAATTAAATCCCAAGTCAAGCAATACAGTTGGAGTTGGTCAATATAGTTACATCGATAATGGGATTTGTGTGCATAAACTAGGAAACGCTTCTGAAGAATTACCAGCAATTTCGGTCCACATTTATTCACCATCAAATTTTGTTTCAACAATTTTTAGTAAGAATGGTGAAAAGCGTAAAATCATGAAGGCAATTCCATAGGTATTACAGCATTAATTTTAATCTCTTGTAGTAAAACGGCCTCAATAATATTGATTCTAAAAATAGAGCCTAAATCCGTCATCATTGAATAGCGGTCAACCTAATTTCTTTGACTAATCCATTGGAATCTTCAGCATAGACAAACAAGCGATGTCGTCCTTCTATAGAACTTACATTAGCGACACTGTAATGTTGACTCTGATCAGCTGCTTTACCATTATGTCGTCTTTGATAACCAGTTGGTTGTATTAGGTTTAAGTAAGAGGAAAGCTGATTAATTGCATCTGCTTTACGTAGCGTGTATACTTTATCATTGATAGATAACATCACCCAAGAAGTGAGACTTTCTTCTGCAAATGATAAGTCATTTTTAGAAATGCCATCCATCATCACTTTTGTTGGCTGTGCCAGTAAGAGTGTGCTCCAAAATGCTAAAAAGAGAATAAATATATATTTCATTACTATTTCTTATTAAAGGAAATCAGATAAAGAAAAGTTCAATGATTACATTTACATTCCTAATCATTGAACTTCATTATTTCAATAAACCGTGAATATAACGTATGAATCACAAAGCTATTTTAATCATTCTCGATGGATGGGGTTTAGGAAAGAAGCCTGAGGTAGATGCTCTCAAACAAGCAAAAACGCCTTTTTTTGACGATCTAATAGTGAAGTATCCTTATAATACCTTGATTACTTTTGGAGAAGAAGTCGGCTTGCCAGAAGGTCAAATGGGAAATTCTGAAGTTGGCCATTTAAATATTGGTGCAGGGAGAATCGTTTATCAAGATTTTACAAAAATTAATAAGTCTATCAAAGATGGCAACTTTTTTCAGAATCCTAAACTGACTTCTTTACTAAGTCAGGCGAAGCAAGATCATAAGAAAGTTCATTTAATTGGATTGATGTCCGATGGCGGTGTTCACTCTCACGTCAATCATATCAAAGCATTGTGTGATGCTACTCAGCATCATAAGCTCGATGAAGTATATATCCATGCTTTTTTAGATGGAAGAGATACATCTCCTCATGGAGGCAAGGACTATGTGTCGGATGTCTTACAGCATATACATGGGACAACTGTCAAGTTGGCTTCAGTAATTGGTCGGTACTATGCGATGGATAGAGATACGCGGTGGGAGAGGACACAGCGGGCTTATGATCTTTTGGTCAGAGGTGTGGCGACCAAACACACAGAAGATCCAGTTCAGCAAATACAAGACTTCTATGATCAAGATATTACTGATGAATTCATGGAGCCAATTCAAGTTTGTCCAGCCGTCATAGAAGATGGAGATATAGTGATTTGTTTTAATTTCAGAACCGATCGACCGAGACAGATAACGACTGTCCTAACTCAAAGGGCATTTCCAGAATATCATATGAAACCACTGCAAATATCTTATGCAGGCATGACTAAGTATGATGATGATTTTAAAAATGTAGCTGTATTATTTGATAAAGAAAATTTGACACAAACCTTAGGAGAGGTCATTGCGTCTAAGCAAAAAACTCAACTAAGAATTGCGGAAACAGAAAAATATCCTCACGTCACATTCTTCTTTAATGGTGGAAGAGAAGAGCCATATCCTGGAGAAGACAGAATAGTGGTACCTTCTCCAAAAGTGGCAACTTACGATTTGCAACCAGAAATGAGTGCCGCAGAGCTGACATCAAAAGTGATCGCGGCGATTGAAAATAATAGCCCTGATTTTATTTGCTTGAATTATGCCAATACTGACATGGTTGGTCATACCGGAGATTTTGAAGCAGCAAAAAAAGCTGCAGAAACAGTTGATCATGCTTTGAGCCAATTAATACCAGCATGCATGTCTCATGATTATCATACCATTATTATCGCAGATCATGGAAACTCTGACATCATGAAAAATGAAGATGGTACTGCACATACTGCACACACCACTAACCTTGTGCCGATCATTTACGCTTCTCAAAATCCAGTGTCTAATCATATCAAATCTGGAAAATTAGCTGATGTGGCACCTACCATTTTATCATTAATGAATATTGATAGACCAGAAAAAATGACTGGTGATGTGCTTCTCTAAAGATATAAAAAGGGCCACTGTATATTAAAAACAGTAGCCCCACATTATTTCTATTTATCTTCTACTACTTTTTATCGATTTCCTAAATCAGTACTCACTGCTTGTTGGTCTTGTATGGCTTTGATGAATACAGGGATGAGGTCACTATAATAAATGCCCATACTTGTCTTTTTATTTTTTAGGGAAGTTAACTTGAAAGAAAGGCTTAAGCAATCATCATTTATAAGGATTTAAATGATTGAACTTTATGTTGACGTAAGTTTATATTTGAAATAGGTGTAGAGGATCCAATTAAAAAACTTGTTAAAAAACATTTAAGGTTCACTTAAAAAGGCTTTATTTCATGTAAATGAGATGTTAATGATTTTGTACTACGAACTATTTCGTATATACTTGTCTACGAAAACATTCGTAATATGTCAAAAGCTCATCCACGTCCTACAGAATCAGAACTAGTCATCTTACAGGTCCTTTGGTCAGAAGGTCCATCAACTGTTCGTGAAGTCAATAATTTGCTCAACCTTGAAAGAGAAGTTGGGTACACGACTACATTGAAACATTTACAGCTTATGGCTGAAAAAATGTTGGTGACACGAGATACTTCTTCGCGGACTCATGTATATCAAGCAAAAATTCTAGAAGCTGATACTCAACGTAATTTGGTCAAAAGCCTTGTAGAAAAAGTGTTTGGTGGATCAGCAATGGATCTTGTCATGCAAGCTCTAGGTAATCATCAAACAAGTCCCCAAGAATTAGAAGAAATAAAAAGGCTCATTCAAGAACTAGAAAACAAACAATCATGATAGCATATTTAAACTCCATTCTTAGTGAGCATTTAGCATATGCTATTTCATGGACAGTCATCCATTCTTTATGGCAGGCCTCATTGATTGCATTAATCATGTCTTGGTTTTTAAATAGATATAAACATGAGGATGCGATAATCAGATACAGGATTACTTATGCAGCATTAGTATTTGTATTTCTTGGATCATTGCTGACCTTTGTTTTTTATTATTGCTTTAATCTGAATGCTTCTGAAGAAGTGGTGCATAGTCAATATGCCGCTACACTAATGGGAACAGCTGACGCACAGTCTGGGACGATTATATCACAAATGGGATCATGGCTAAGCCATAATGTTGAGCTCTTTGCAAGTATGTGGGTCTTAGGTGTTATGCTTTTTTCAGTAAAATTAGCTGGTTCATATGTTTTTGTTTCTCAATTAAAAAGACAGAATACAGATTTTATTCCTGATAATGTGTACAAAGGATTTATTGAAATAAAAAATAAATTGGGCATTCAGGAATATGTGCATTTAGCAGAAAGTGCAAGAATTAATACGCCAATGTTAATTGGTTATATTAAGCCAGTCATTCTGTTTCCGATTGGATTAATCAATCATTTAAGTGTAGAAGAGACACAGGCGATTTTGGCGCATGAACTTGCACATATTAAAAGAAATGATTTTTTGCATAATCTCATTTTATCTTTAATAGAAATGTTATTTTATTATCATCCTGCAGTGTGGTGGATTTCTGCAAATGTGCGTATGGAAAGAGAAAATTGTTGCGATGATGTCGCTATGAAATTAATTGGAGATAAAACAATTTATGCGAAGACATTATTAAAAATAGAAGAATTAAAGACAACAAAAATTCCTTCTTTGGCAATTCCGTTAAGTCGAAATAAAAATCAATTATTACATCGAATTAGTCGAATCGTTAATCAGTCTCAAACAAGAAGTCAGATCAGAGAAAGGTTAGTGGCGACTTGTCTATTATTTACGTTTTTCTTTGGTTTTGGATCTACAGCAATGGATTCTACTTCAAAGAATTCATTCGAAGTGCCTGAGTTAGATCATAAGATTGTTGCTCAGATTGTAAAGGATTGCGATAAGCAGTTATCGCCTGTATTGCTAAAAAAGAACCATGAAAAGGGTGACTGTAATTGTGATACAGTTGACAAACGATTTGTCAATGTGAGTGTATCAAATTTATCTACTGAAAATCGCGATTTCATATATATTGATACGATTCCTTCAGGGAAAAGATCAAATATGACGATTATTAATTCAGGAGAAGATCAAGAAGTTATTTTAAGAATGAAGGATGGGAAAATCATTGAACTGACTGTAGATGGAGAAGAAGTCAATGAAGAAGATTATGATGATCATTTGAGTCAAAGTATTGATGTTGAGAAAATGGTAGAGAAAGCGAGAGAACAATCGAAGTCAATAAGGGGAAAATGGGATAAGGATCATTTTCAATTATTAGAAAATCATGAATTTCAACATGAAAAATTATTTAATCAGAATGAAAATAATGAGCTCATATTTCCCAAAAGATTCGAGTATTATTTTGATAGTACTGGCAAGGAGCGGAGATTATTCGAAAATGATTCTGAGAGAGAACTCATGGAAAAACTTACATTAAAATTAGCAGATAAAAAGTTTTATGAGTTTGAAGGTAGAGAAGCTCAGATGGAAGAATTATTGGAAAAAATGGATAAATCTAATTTTCACCAATTTGATTTTGAAGAAGGATTAGGGTTTATTGATTCAATACATTTTAATGGTCCGAACTTAGATTCATTATTTGAGCGCATGCAAGATTTGGGAAATGGTATTGTAGAGTTTGATAGTTCAAT
>Ga0209828_1001684_pt1 | contig 19621 bp, 10 predicted proteins | sample MaitaG_FD_187429 | JGI IMG/M metagenome (GOLD analysis project Ga0209828, IMG submission 187429) | Marine algal microbial communities from Maine, USA - Maine_Asex2 metaG (SPAdes) (version 2) | ecosystem: Host-associated > Algae > Red algae > Unclassified | place: Maine, USA | collected 2015-01-05 | reverse complement strand
CGCGCTCGCCACCGCGGTGGTGCCGTTGACGAAGAGTTCGGACTTCTGGCGGCCTTTGCCGGGCTGAAGCCGTCCGGCAACCACGACGTATTTTTCCTCCGTCAGTTTGGGTCCGAGAAGCTTGGGGTTGTTCTTATCGAAGCGGCCGAAACTGCGGCCGTTGCGGTCGCCGCTCCAGATGGTGTTGTCGTCGTTCAGGCAGCCCCACATGCCTTCGTACTTTGCGCGGTTTGCGAGGTTGCCGAAAAAGGAATTCACATCTTTCAGGCCGACCCGTTGTTTGTATGGCGCGAACACACAGATCCAGGTGTAGCCGGATCCGGTGGTCAGGTGGTCGAAAGCATCTTCGTGGTGGTTGACCAGTTCTTGCTGGCGAAAAACCAAAGCGGGTTGATCGTTGGTGGCATTCGTTTTCAGGGTGGGTCGCCCGCTGCCGGCGACCTTTCTACCTTTGTCTTGGAGCACAAAGGCTTTTGCCGGGGAGTCGGCGACTTGGTTTTCCCAGCGGACCACTCGGTTGGTTGAATCGGCGAGCGTGACCCCGCGTGCGGCGTCTAAATCGAGGATCAGATTTTTTGTGACGATACCTTCTTCGGCGTTGAGGAAGAGGGTGCCGAGGACGAAACCTACGGAAAGAATCAGGAGACGGAGGTTCATGGATGTGGGTGTGTTGTGGGCGATGGTTTGTGAGCGATTATCGGGGAGTGGACGTGTCGCGTTCGTGCTGTGTAGAAGATCGGTCACTCTGCGCGTCGAGCCCTATTCATGTATTCGGGATGGCGGTCGTGATCTGTTGCGCGGCAACTCCGGTCGACGGGGCCGGCCTCCCACTTTAATCTTCGAATCGAAAATTCCAGCCCCATCAACTGGAGGGCGAGGGGCCTCCCGAGCCGTGGGGCCTCGACACCTATTTGGTTTTCAAAGAACTCGTCCACATCACCTTTCAAATTCCGTCCCACGAATACGGATTGCAAATCCGTACTACATTTCACCGGCCTGCTGGTTTAAGTCAGCTGGGGTCCGGCACTTCGAAGTCGAACACGACCAGGCGTTCGAGACAGGGCTGAACCTTCTCCGCCACCATCAGGTGGTACGGGTGCGGCAGATAGGCATCGCGCGCGGCGGAGTCCGGGAAGGTCATGATGAAGCCGTCGGTGTAACCGTCGTTCAGGCCTTCGGCGCTGTCATAGTTGCCGTGTTCGATGGAGAGGATCCCCGGGATGTTGTCTTTCATCGTATCAAAGAGCTCCCAGAGTTCGGCGATTTTTTCTTCTGTGACGTCGTCTTTCCATTGAAAGACGCCAAAGTGGCGCATCATGATGAGGAGTCCTTGGTGTGGGTTTGCATGAGCTGCAACAGCGTGTTGGCGCAGGCGGCAGCGAAGTCGTCGTGATTGATATCGACCGGCAGATCGGTGACCGGCACGGTAGCATGTTCGCGGATGGCGCTGAACAGGGCCGCGTCGGCGTCGGCATCGTGGAAGGGCTGCCCTTCAACGCCGATCACGCTGACGCCGGCGGTCGGATTGAGAATGGCGGTGGGCGCGGGGTTGGCGTTCGCCTTTTCGGCGATGATCTTGCCAATCTTGGCATTCTCCGCCGCATCGGTTCGCAGCAGGGTGACCTGCGGATTGTGGATGTAAATGTTGCGCTCTTCGAACGCGGCCGGCAGCGTGCCGCGTTCGCCGAAGTTGGCCATGTCGACGCAACCGGCGGCGACTACTGCTGGCACCTTGGCCTCGGTCATCGCGTCGAGCCGGGTCGGTCCGGCGGAGAGCGTGCCGCCGACAACTTCATCGGCCCATTCGGTGGTGGTGACGTCGAGAACGCCGGCCACCATGCCGCTGCGGATCAGGCCTTCCATGGTGCGGCCGCCGGTGCCGGTGGCGTGGAACACCAGCACTTCGTAACCTGCGTCTTCGAGAATTTTGGACGCCTTGCCGATGCATTCGGTGGTGTTGCCGAACATGCTCGCGACCACGAGGGGCTTATCGTCGCCAGCGTCGATGGTCGCGTCGACCATGCCGCAAATGGCGCCGGCGGCGCGGCTGAAAATGGTGCGCGAGATGCGGTTGAGGCCGGCCACGTCGACGATGCTGGGCATCATGGTGATATCGGTGGTGCCGACGTAGTGGGCGGTGTTGCCGCTCGCAAGCGTGGACACCATCAGCTTGGGAAATCCGACGGGCAGGGCGCGCATCACGGCGGTGCCGAGGGCGGTTCCGCCGCCGCCACCGAGCGAGATGATGCCGTCGATTTCGCCTTTTTCGACCAGCGCGGCCATATAAGGCGGCGCGGCTTCGGACATCGCAACCACGCACTCGCCGCGGTCTTGCTTGGCGATCATGGCGGCGAAGTCGAGGCCGGCGGCATCCGCAATGTCGAAGCGGGTGATGTCGGGCGTTACTTGCGGTTCGCCACCGCTGCCGAGGTCGATGAGGACGGGTTCGTGACCGCGTTCGCGGATGCGGTCGGCGACGAAGGCGTGTTCGTGGCCTTTGGAATCGAGGGTGCCGAGGACAGCGATCTTCATTAGGAATCCTGGGAAAGCGTGATGGATTTAAATTTGGCGGTGAGTGCCTCGAGCGGGCCTTCGATCGCCATGCGTTCGAGACTGGAGGCGCCGACGAAGCCAACCGCGCTGCTGCGTTCGATGACTTCGGCCGCGTGTTCCGGGGCGAGGATCGGGCCGCCGTGGCAAAGCACCATCACGTCGTCGCGCTTGGCGGCGGCCGCGTCGTAAATCGCTTGGGTGGCAGCCACCGCTTCATCCATCGAGCAGGTCGCATCGGTGACGCCGATCGATCCGCCGACGGTGCAGCCGACGTGGGCGATGATCACGTCGGCGCCGGCCTCGGCCATGGCGGCGGACTCGTCCGGGGTGGACACGTAGGGAATCGTGAACATGTCCATTTTGTGGGCGAGGGCGACCATCTCCACTTCCTTCTGAACGCTCATGCCTGTCTCTTCTAGGGTCTGGCGGTAGTGGCCGTCGACAATGCAGTGGGTTGGGAAATTGTTCACGCCGCTAAAGCCCATCTCCTTCACCTGCAGCAGCCAGTGCCACATGCGCCGACGCGGATCGGTCGCGTGCACGCCGCAGATCACCGGGATCTCATTGACGATGGGCAGGACTTCGTGCTCGCCGATTTCCATGGCGATCTCATTGGCGTCGCCATAGGACATCAGGCCGGCGGTCGAACCGGCGCCCGCCATGCGAAAGCGTCCGGAGTTGTAGACGATGATCAGGTCGGCGCCGCCCTTTTCGATGAACTTGGCGCTGATACCGGTGCCGGCACCGGCGCCGAGGATCGCCTTGCCGCTCGCCAAGGTATCGCGCAAGCGCTCGAGCATTTCGGTTCGCGTGTAGGGGTTTCCGATTCCGGTCCAAGGATTAGGCATAATTTGATTTCGATAGGGTTGGTCTTGGTTCTGCCCTCTTTTCGGGGACCAAAGCAATGATGGAGACCCACAAGGAACTATCGAAAAAGCACATCCCCATCGTCGGATCAGGGATTATTTCCGCAGGCTCGAGGGACGCCGACCCATCCATTTCTGGAAAGTATTGGAGAAGGTAAACGGGTTTTCGTAGCCGACGGCAGAGGAGATGGCTTCGATGGTGTCGTTGGTGGAGACCAGCAAATCGCGGGCCCGGCGCATGCGTAAAAAGATGAGGTGTTGATTGGGGCTCCGGCCCAGTTCCCGCTTGCAAAGGCGGCGGAGATGCTCGCGACTCATGCAGGCGATCTGGGCCATCTCGGACTGGTCCCAGGGATGGGCCAGACTTGCTCCGACCTGTCGCCACATGCGCTGAAGGCGTTCGTCGGATTGCGCGGGATTGGCGATCCGCAGGGCGTAGTGATGGAGGAGTTCCACCCACAAGCTGAGTCCGGCGTCTTGGCGGCCGTCGCCTTGCCCTCCCCGCTTTACCTCTTGCACCAACCCTTCGACAACATGGCGAAATGGTTGGTGGGGGAAATTGCAGGTCGACGGCGAGAGGCTGTGGACGACGGGGCGGCGCGACGATTCCGCGCGAAAGCGAATCCAAGAAAAGGACCACGCGGCGTTCTCCGAACTGCGCAAATGATTGGGCATGAAGGGTGGCAGTAGAACGGCTTGGTCCACGCCCGCCACCTGCCAACTGCCATCGATCAGAACTTCGCCATGGCCCTTGTCCGTCACAAGTATGAACGAACCGCCTTGGTTTTCGCGCCGGATATTCAGCCCCCCCTTGGAGGAGAGATAGCCCACATGCATGATCTGATGGCGGGCCAGAAACGGACAATGCGACGACGTGTTGAGCCATGGTCGTGCGTCATCCAAATCCGCTCTCACGACCTCCCACCGTGCATCAAGTCCGAATTGTTGTGTGTCAGCCAAAAGGTCTCCTCATTGTTCGTTGTTCTTGGAAAGATATGGGAACGATTCTTGAATGCCTAAATACCACACATTTTGAAATGCCAACCCTTAAAAAATGTGGGTTTTTGATATTCTCTTGTGCTATTAAGTTAGGTCCTTCTATCGTAGATACTAATACGGACTGATCTCGTAAGAATCCGAAGCCTCTCGCCGATTATTTGCACGTCATTATGAACTATCTACTAAACCGAACCGCATTACCGGCCCTGCTCAGTTGCCTGCTGGCCCTGACCTTTTCCACATCGCTGAGTGCGCAGGACGCCAATCCCGTATCCCTGTTCGACGGCGAATCCCTTGCTGGGTGGAATTACACCGAAGGCATTTGGCGCGTTGAGAACGGCGCCATCACCGCCGGCTCCTATGAAAAAAAGTTTCCCCGAAATGAGTTCGTCAGCACCAAAAAGACCTACGCGAATTTTGACCTGAGTCTCAAGATCCGCTGCTCGGGCGATCCGAAGACCGGAATGATCAACAGCGGCATTCAAGTCCGCAGCGCTCGCCTGCCGAACGGCCGCGTCGCCGGCTACCAAGTGGATTGTGGCGACGGCTGGTTCGGCAAAATCTACGACGAACACCGGCGCAAGCTCATCTATCCCAAACCAGTCGACGAACCCACCCTGCTCAAGGCGATCGACACCTTTGGCTGGAACACCTACCGCATCCTCGCCGATGGCCCGCGCATCCAAGTGTGGATCAACGGCACCAAGGCCAGCGACTACACCGAGACGAACCCCAACATTCCCCTGAACGGCGTCATCGCGCCACAGATCCACAGCGGTGGCCACGTGGTCGTGCAGTTCAAGGACGTGACCATCCGCGAACTCCCGCCCACCCCCGGCGCACCGACCTGGGAATCACTCGGCGGCGTGAACGCGGCCCTCGCAAAGGCGAAACCGAAGCCCGCGCGCAAGCCTTCGCCCAACAACGCCGCAGCTGCGAAAGCTGGCGCGACCACAAAAGCTGGCGCGACGACGAAAGCTGACGCGACGACGAAAGCTGGCGCGACGACGAATAACGCGATGCCGTCGCCACCGAAAGGCAAGGACTGGGTCGCCTTCGATTTTGAAAGTGGCAACCTGCAAGGCTGGTATATTGCGGAGGGGTGGTTCGGCCATCTGGTGGCGAACAACCCGATGACCCGCAACACCAAGATCCCGATGAACAAAGAGGGGCGTTTTTACCTGGGCACCCTCGAATCTGTCGCCGGCGGTGCACCCGATGACACGCAGATCGGGATTGTGGAATCTCCGGTGTTCGAACTCAAAGGACCGACGATCAACTTTGCCCTTTCAGGCGGCCAATACGACAACACCTACCTCGGCCTGTACACCCTCGACGGCAAGGAGGTCCGCCGGGCCTCCGCCGAAAATTCGGAAACCTTCGTCAAGCGGTCGTGGAAGGTGCCCGAGCTGGTCGGCAAGCCGGTGTATCTGCGCCTGGTCGATCAACGTGACAAACAGTGGGCGCACATCGTTCTCGATGCCTTCTCCGCCCAGGGAACCCTGCTCCCCGCAGAGACCAAAAAGCGCCAAACCCTCGCCAAGCCGAACTCCATCGCGGCCAAGAAAGCCGCCGCCGCCAAGAAAGCGCCCGCCGCCGCGCGGCCCAAAAAGAAAACCCAGTCCGCCCGGACGGAGGCTTGGACGCCCACGCAGCAGTTGGCTGGTTTCACCGTGCCCGAAGGATTTGTGGTCGAACTTGTCGCGTCCGAAGAACACGGCGTGATCAATCCGATCGATGTCGCGTTCGACGATGCCGGGCGCCTCTGGACCCAGACCGCGCAGATGTATCCGCTCGACCCGATCCCGAACGCCAGTTGGAAGAAGCTGCTCGAACTGATGAAGGACGAGGAGACGCAGCGCACCAATCCCCAGTTCAAACGGGTCAAGGAGCTGTATAAACTGAAGCAACGCGGTGAGGACAAAATCCTCATCCTTGACGATTTGTCGAAGACCGCCACCGGGCCGCTGCACGTTTGGGCGGACGGACTGGCGATCCCGCAAAGCATTCTGCCGTACAAGAACGGTGCTTATGTCTGCCATGGTTCGGAGTTGTTTTTCCTCAAAGACAGTGATGGCGATGACAAATCGGACACCATGGAACCGGTGCTCACCGGCTTCGGTTACACCGACACGCACACCATGGCCCACCTGTTGGTTCGCGGACCTGGACGCTATATCCACTTCAGCCAAGGCGCGCTGAACGAAGGCATGATCACCGCCGTGAAATCCGGCTTTCAAGCCCGGGTGGACGCCGCTTGCCAAGTGCGCTTCGACCTCGATGGCGAACGGCTCGAAATGCTCTCCGCCGGACCGAGCAACATGTGGGGCCTCCAGCTCCGCGCCAACGGGCAATGGTACGGCACCGAGGCCAACGACTATTCGTATAGCGTGATCCCTTGGGAACACGGAGCCGCCGTCCGCGGGGCCGCGTTCCGGCCGATGCGCCCCTACCAACCTTTGCTCCCGGAACTGCACGATTTCCGCGTCGGCGGCACTGGCATTTCCGGCCTCGAGTTTTCTGAAGACACCGAGAACAGTTTCCCGGTAGAGGCATGGAAAAACGTCGCCCTGCTCGCCAACCCGATCACCTCGACAATCAATGCGGTGCGCGTCCGCCGCAATGCCAACGGCACGGTCGAGTCCGAACTCCTCCCCGATTTGCTCGCGTCCGAAGATGATTGGTTCCGCCCGGTGAACCTCGAGTTCGGGCCGGACGGCTGCCTGTATATCGTCGACTTCTACAACAAGATCATCTCCCACAACGAAGTTGCCCGCGACCATCCCGAACGCGACAAGGCCCACGGACGCATCTGGCGGATCCGCCACGAAAGCCAAACGCCGCGCAGCATCCCGAACGTGGCCAAAGCCTCGTCCGGAGCGCTGCTGGTGCACCTTCAAGCGCCCAGCCTCTGGGAGAAACGCGCCGCCTGGCAACAGATCGCCGACCGCGGCTTGACCGAGCTCGCCCCCGCCCTGATCGAACTCGCCGCCGACACCGGCAAGGACATCACCACCCGAATCCACGCCCTGTGGACCTTGGAGGAACTGGGCCAGTTCGACGCCGGCCTGCTCGACACGCTACTCGCCGCCAAGGACGGCGACTTGCGCCGCGAAGCGGTTCGCGCGATCAGCTCGTTCGACCTCGAACCGGCGAAAGCCGCGGCGCTGGCCACCCCCTTCATTGACGACGCCAACGCCATGGTCCGCTCGCAGGCCATCCGCACTCTCAGTGATCTCCGCTCGGCCGATCCGGCCGTTCTGGCCGGCTTGATCGCGGCTTGTAAACCGAGCCTCGGCGGCAACGCGCTTGGCGGCAGCTACGAACGCAGCCTCGAACGTTTTCTCGCCCGCATGGCCCTCGAACGCTATCCCGACGAACTCAAGGCCTACCTCGACAGCTCGGGCGAGGCGCATCCGGCGGGCAACCTGCTCTGGGCGATTCAAGCACTCGACGACCAAGCAAAACGGACCGCCTTCCTCAAGATTTGGGGTCAGGTCAAAGAACAAGCCTTGGACGCGGAGACCTTCATCGCCATCGCCAGTATGTTGGAAAGCCCCGATGTGTTCGCCGCCGTGAAACCAACCTTGCAGGATCCCGCCAAGGCGGAAAATCTGGTCGGCCTCGCGCTGGCAAATCAGTCCCGGGTTCAATCGAAAAAACTCGCCGAGATGTTCACCCCGCCGGTGAGCCTGCTCTTGGACAATCCCGACACACAGGTGCTCGGTCTGCAGGCCGTCGAACGGTTTAACTTGAAGAGCCTCGGTAAAAAAGTCGCCGCCATGCCGATGCCGACCGACAAGCCCGAATTGTTCCGCCAAGTCCTCGCCGCGCGTTCGGTCAATCCCGAATTGAACGCCAAAGGTTTCCGCGACATCGCCCAAGACGCCTCCCGCCCGTTCGACCTGCGTACGGAAGCGGCGCACGCCTTGATTCCGGTCGAACGCGCTACCGCCCAGAAGCTGCTGCGATCGCTTCTCGACGCGGCGGATGACACCCAGAAATCCCAACTCGCCAGCCGGTTCAGCCAATCAAAAACCGGCGGGCTCCTCCTTGCCGGCATGGTTGGCGATGGCGCGATCGCCCCCGCTGACTTCGACCTGTCGGCCGCCGAACGCCTGAACCAGTTCTATCCGCGCAACCCCAGCGTCGTAAAAGTGATCGAGTTCGCCCGCAAACGCACGACCGAGCAACGCGCTAAAGCGAAGAAACGCGTCCACCATCTATCGGACTACATCCAGGAGCATCCTGGCAATGCCGCCAAAGGAAAACTCCTGTTCACCAACTGCCTCACCTGCCACAAAGTGGGATCCGAGGGTCAGAACATCGCGCCGCCGCTCGACGGTTCGGGGCACCGCGACATCGAGCATCTGCTCACCGCCATTGTTGATCCCGACGCGGCGGTCGAAGGCGGCTATGGCCTGTACCGCATCAGCAAGGCGGACGGCTCCATCATCGACGGCTACCTGGATAAAAAAGAGCCGCTCGGCACCACCGTTGCGCTCATGGGCGGCGGCCGGATTTTTGTTCCGCGCGCCACCATCCGCAAAGAGGAATTTGTCGGCGGCCGTTCCTTCATGCCGGCCTCGTTCGGCCAATTGCCCGAGGGAGCCATCGCGGACTTGGTCGCCTACATCGGCACCTTGAAGGAAGCGCCAAAAAAAGCCGCACCTGTTAAAAAAAAGGTCTCGATAATACTCCCTGAAAAGAAGCAACCGAACTTCGTCGTCATCCTCACCGACGATCAGGGCTACGGCGACCTGAGCTGCTACGGCGGCAAACACATCGACACCCCGCGCATCGACCAGATGGCGGAGGAGGGCGCGCGGCTGACCAGCTTTTATGTCGCCGCCCCGGTTTGTACGCCGTCGCGCGCGGCGCTGATGACCGGCTGCTATCCGCGGCGGGTGGACATGGCCACCGGTTCGACGTTCGGTGTCTTGCTAGCCGGCGACAAGAAAGGGCTGAACCCAAAAGAAATCACCATCGCCGAAGTGCTCAAGGGCGCCGGTTACGCGACGGGGATGTTCGGCAAATGGCACCTCGGCGACCAGCCCGCGTTCATGCCGCCGCGCCAGGGCTTCGACGAATTTTTCGGCATCCCGTACAGCCACGACATCCATCCCTTCCACCCGCGCCAAAGCCATTACAAGTTTCCGCCGCTGCCGCTGCTGGATGGCGAAAAGGTGGTCGAGATGGAACCGGACGCTGATTTTCTCACCAAGCGCTTCACCGAACGCGCGGTAACGTTCATCGAGGCCAACAAGGATACGCCCTTCTTTGTTTATCTGCCGCACCCGATTCCGCACGCGCCGCTACACGTATCGCCCCCGTTCATGGACGGGGTCGCCGACAGCACGCGGGCCAAGCTCAATGCGGAAGACGGGAACATCGACTACCGTGCCCGCGACGAGATCTTCCGCCAGGCGATCGCGGAAATCGACTGGTCGGTCGGCCGGATCCTCGACACGCTCAAGGCCAACGGACTCGACGACAATACCCTCGTCCTGTTCACCTCCGACAACGGCCCGCCGAAGAGGACTCTGTTTGCCAGCCCCGGCATCCTACGCGGCAACAAGGGAACAACCCTGGAAGGCGGCATGCGCGAACCCACCGTCGCGCGCTGGCCCGGCGTCATTCCAGCCGGCAAAGACAACGACGAACTGATGACCACCATGGACCTGCTGCCGACCTTCGCCGCGCTCGCGGGCACCACGGCGCCCACCGACCGTGTTATCGACGGCAAAGACATTTCGGCGGTGCTGGCCGGCACGGCGGAAACGCCGCACAAGGTGTTCTTTTATCACAAAGCGAAGACCTTGGCGGCGGTTCGCTCCGGCGACTGGAAGGTGCATGTGAAAGGACGGAAACCAACGGCCTTGTACAACTTGGCCAAGGATGTCGGAGAGAAGACCAATCTGCTCAAAGCCAACCCCGATGTGGCCGAACGACTGGTCGCGTTCATTGGCCCGTTCGAAGCGGATTTGGCCGCGAACAGCCGACCGGCCGCGTTCGTCGAAGATCCAAAACCGCTTGCAAAATAACATCATGAAAACTGCTTTGGTCCTGCTTGCCGCGTTCTGCTGCGAACTCGTCGTGGCGTTCGCGGCCGAGCCGCCGAACGTGGTCGTGGTACTCACCGATGATCAAGGCTACGGCGACTTGGGCTTCACCGGGCATCCCGTTCTGCAAACCCCGAACTTGGACAAACTCGCCGGCGAGTCGGTCTGGCTGGAGGACTTTCACGTCGCGCCTTCTTGCTCCCCGACTCGTTCGTCGATGTTGACCGGACGCTGGACCAACCGGACCGGCGTCTGGCACACCTTCTTTGCGCGCGCCATGATGTACGCCGACGAGGTGACCATCGCCGACCACTTCCAGGCCGCCGGATACGCGACGGCCATGTTCGGGAAATGGCACTTGGGCGACCACTTTCCCTACCGCCCGCAAGACCGCGGGTTCGACGAGACCTATTGCCTCCGCGGCGGCGCCACCGGGGTGACCGCCGACTATTGGGACAACGATTATTTCGACGACCACCACTTCCGCAACGACGTGCCGACGCCCTCCAAGGGATACAGCACGGACGTGTTCTTCAAGGAGGGGCAGGCGTTCATCGAACGCCAAGTCAAAGCCGGGAAACCGTTCTTCACCTGGATCGCAACCACCGCGCCGCACAAGCCGTGGATCTGTCCGCCGGAATATTCAGCCCGCTACCCGAAGCAGAAAAAGGCGGACGCCGCGTTCTTTGGCATGCTGACCAACATCGACGACAACATCGGCCGCCTCCGGACCCAGCTCGACGAACTGGGCGTCACCGACAACACCCTGTTCATCTTCACCACCGACAACGGTTCGGTCGGGCCTACCGCGATTTTCAATGCCGGAATGCGCGGTAGAAAAATCAGCCCCTACGACGGAGGCCACCGTGTTCCGTTCGCCATTCATTGGCCGGCGGGCGGATATTCCAAGCATGTGCGGGTGAAGGAGCTGACCCACATGACCGATGTGCTGCCGACCTTGCTGGAGTTGTGCAACGTGGAGCCGTGTAAAGAGGTTGCGCTCGACGGGCGTTCGATCGTGCCGCTGCTCTCGGGCGGCGGCGATGCCTCGTTCGACTGGGAAAGCCGGGTGGTCATTTCCGATTCGCAGCGGGTCCAAGTTCCTCGGAAGTGGAAAGACTCCAGTGTGATGTCGGGGCCTTGGCGCCTCGTCAAAGGCAAGGAACTCTATCACATCCGGCAAGATCCGGGCCAAGAGCGGAACATCGCCAAGGAGCACCCCGAACAATTCGCCAAATTGCGCGCGTGGTATGAAGACTGGTGGGCCGAACTGGAGCCGACCTTCTCGCGGACCTCGGAAATTGTTGTCGGGTCTCCCGAAACGCAGCAGGTCGACATCACCGCCTTGCAATGGATAGACCAAGTCCCTCCTTGGAACCAAGGGATCGTTCGGCGAGCAAACATTCGCGGCAAGAACCCGAACCAGCCCGCACGCTTCAAAGGACACTGGGCCTTTCGCGTCGCCGAGTCCGGCACCTACGCGTTCGAGGTGAGCCGCTGGCCAAAAGAATCCGGCTTGAAGATGTGCGAAGGCGTCGTGACCTTGGCCCCGCTAGAAGGCTGCCTGCCCAGCTACTCTGCAGTTCCCGGCACGGCCCTGCCGATCATTTCGGCCACCCTTCGAATCGACGGCAAGGACCTCAAGACAATGCCGGTGACGGCGAACGATGACGCCATCCGCTTCGTTCAAACCTTGGACGCAGGACGCCACCAGTTCTCGCCGTACTTTTCCCTGAAACCCGAGGGAAATAAAATGGGCGATCAACTTGGATGCTTTTACCTCACTGTGACCCGCCTAAAAACCACCGACATCACGCCATGAAGACCGTCCTCTCTGTCGTTTGCAAATTCCTCTCTCTGCTCTTGCTCGCCGGCCCGGCTCTTGCCGAAAAAACACCGCCCAATGTTGTCCTCATCTTCGCCGACGACCTCGGCTACGGCGACCTCGGCTGCTACGGCGCGACCAAAATCAACACCCCGAACATCGACAAACTCGCGGCAGAAGGACGTCGCTTTACCGATGCCCACTCCGCCTCCGCCGTCTGCACCCCCTCGCGTTACGCGCTGCTCACCGGCGAATATCCCCACCGGATCGGCATCTCCGCCCCCGTTTTCGACAAGACCGGTCTGATCATCGACCCCGAACAAACGACCATGGCCGATGTGCTGAAAGACGCTGGCTACCGCACCGCCTGCATCGGCAAATGGCATCTGGGCTTCGGCGACAAGCGACCCGACTGGAACGGCGAACTGAAACCCGGCCCGCTCGAACTCGGCTTTGACTATTACTACGGGGTGCCCGTGGTGAACAGCCACCCGCCATTCGTCTACGTCGAAAACCATCGGGTGGTCGGCTTGGTCGAAGACGACCCCATCGTCTACGGCAAACCGGCCAAGACCAAAACGTATCCCGAAAAAATGGGGGTCGGTAAAATGGGCGGCGGCGACGCCGCGCACGCATTGTATGACGACGCGATGGTGGGAACCCACCTGACCAAAAAAGCGGTGAGCTGGATCAAACAGAAAAAAGACGATCCTTTCTTCCTCTACTTTTCCACCACCAATATCCACCACCCCTTCACCCCCCATCCCCGCTTCGTCGGCAGCAGCGAGTGCGGGCTCTATGGCGACTACACCCACGAACTCGACTGGATGGTTGGCGAGATCACTCGCACGCTGGAAGAAGAAAGCCTCGCCGAAAACACCCTGATCATATTCACGAGCGACAATGGCGGCATGCTCAACGAAACCGCTCAACGCGCATGGAAGATGGGCCACGAGCAGAACGCGGATCTGTTCGGGTTCAAATTTGATGCCTGGGAGGGCGGCCACCGCGTGCCGTTCATTGTAAAGTGGCCCGGCCGCGTGCCCGCCGGCACCGTCTCCGACGCTCTGATCTGCAACGTCGACCTCTTGGCGACGGTCGCCGAGATCACCGGCGTCTCTTATCCGGAAGGGCAAGCCCAAGACAGCGTGAACCTGCTCCCAGCCTTCACCGAAGCCTCCCCCGAACCCGTTCGCGACGAACTCGTCCTGGCCGCGTGGAAACAAACCCACTTATCGCTACGCAAAGGAGACTGGATGTTCATTCCCAAGCAACTCGGCGGCGGATTTCAGTCGAAAAAAGTCGGCAGCCATACATTTGGCGGACCCGCCGGTGCCCAGTTCGCCAAGCGGGTCAACAGCGATATCGCCGAGGGCAAATTGAAGAAGAACGCGGCGCCCGGCCAACTGTACAACCTCAAAGACGACCCGAACCAAACCACCAATCTCTATCGGAAACATCCCGACATCGTGAAACAGATGGCAGCAGCCCTCGCCGCTTACACGAAGTAAACGTCGGTCGCACCAATCTCACTCAACGCTATGAAATCCTTCCTGTCCTTCGTTTGTAAAATCGTGGTCCTGCTATTTCTGGCCGCCTCCCCTGCCCTTGCCGCCGATTCCCCGCCCAATGTCGTCTTCATCTTCGCCGACGACCTCGGCTACGGCGACCTCGGCTGCTACGGCGCAACCAAACTCAAGACCCCGCACATCGACAGCCTCGCGCGCGATGGCCGCCGCTTCACCGATGCCCATTCGGGTTCGGCCGTTTGCACCCCCTCCCGCTATGCCTTGCTCACCGGCGAGTACCCGACCCGCGCCAACGGCGGCAAAGGAACGTGGGGTCCGCTCTCGTCCAGCTCCGGCCTGATCATTCCCACCGACACGCCGACCATCGGCAAGGTGTTTCAAGCCAAGGGCTACAAGACTGCCTGCCTCGGCAAGTGGCACCTCGGCTTCAAACAAGGCAAGTGCGATTGGCAGCCGCCGCTTCGTCCCGGCCCCCAAGACGTCGGCTTCGATCACTACTTCGGCCTTCCGCTGGTCAACAGCGGCAGTCCCTACGTCTACGTCGAAGATGATACCATCGTCGGCTACGATCCCGCCGACCCGCTGGTCCTCGGTAAAAAACCCGCGTCCCCGACCCCGACGTTTCCGCCGGAGGCCTCGAAAAAATCGCCCAACCGTTTCGGCGGCGCGCTTGAAGCCCACCAGATCTATGACGACGAAAAACACGGGGCGATCCTGACCGAACGGGCGGTAAACTGGATCACCGCCAACAAGGACATTCCGTTCTTCCTCTACTTTCCGGTGCCGCACATCCACCACCCGTTCACGCCCGCTCCGCGCTTTAAAGGCACGAGTGACTGCGGACCCTACGGCGACTTCGTTCATGAACTCGACTGGATGGTCGGCGAGTTGCTCGCGTGTTTGGAGAACAACGGCTTGAGCGACGACACGCTCGTCATCTTCACCAGCGACAACGGCGGCATGCTCAACCTCGCCGGACGGAACGCAATGAAGGCCGGGCACAAAATCAACGGCGATCTGCTCGGCTTCAAGTTCGGCGTCTGGGAAGGCGGACACCGCGTGCCGTTCATCGCCCGCTGGCCGGGACACATTCCGGCAGGCACCGAGTCCGATCAACTGCTCAGCCAAGTCGACATGCTGGCCACCTTCACTGCCCTCACGGGTGGAGATCCCGCCGCGCTGGTCGGGAAAGACAGCGTCAACATGCTGCCCGCCCTGCTGAGCGAACCCGCCGAGCCGCTGCGCAAGGACCTCCTGCTGGTGCCTCGCCAGCCCAGTCATCTCGCGTTCCGCAAAGGCAAATGGATGTACATTGGCGCCCGCGGCAGCGGTGGATTTGGCGGCGGCAAGCCGACCGACCACGCCTGGGGCGGCCCGCCGGCGATCGCCTTTGCTGGCACCCCGAACAGCGACATCGAACAAGGAAAATACAAAACCAACGCGCCGAAGGCGCAACTCTACGATCTGCAAAACGACTCCGCCCAGACCACCAACGTCATTCGCGAACATCCCCAGATCGCCAAAAACATGAAGGCCGCCCTCGATACGTTTCGTCCGAAAAGGCAGCCCGCCCGACCGCCGCGGAAGGGGCAGAAAAAGCCGAAGCCGGCGCCCCCGGCGAAGCCTGCTAGCCCTGCAAAATCGATTTCGGCGCTCACGCCAAACATCGAACGACCGCCCGCCCCGGCCAACGCGCCGAACGTGATCTTTCTGCTCACCGACGATCTCGGCTACTCGGACATCAGTTGCTACGGCGCAAAAAAAGTGGCGACCCCGCACCTCGACAAGCTCGCGGCAAACGGCATCCGCTTTACCGATTTCCACTCCGGCGCGTCCATCTGTTCGCCGTCGCGGGCGGCCTTTCTCACTGGGGCCTATCCGCAGCGCAACGGACTTTACATGGGCATCAATCCGAATCGCACCGCCCACTGGTTCCTCGGACTCAACCCGGCGGAGATCACGCTCGCCGAGCAGTTTCAGACCCGCGGCTACGCCACCCACATGATCGGCAAATGGCACTTGGGGACCGAACCCGAGTTCCTACCGCGCCAGCAGGGCTTCGAAACTTACTACGGCATGCCCTGCAACTTTTCCCACGACCCGACCTTTCTCGATGGCAATGAAACCGTGTTTGCCAAGACCCCGCTCGACCGCCTCACCGAACTCTACACCGAACGCGTGGTGCGCATCATCCACGAGAGCAGCGAACGCGAAGAACCCTTCTTCCTCTTCTACTCGCACAACTACCCGCACACCCCCTACGCCGCCAGCAAGCGCTTCAAGGGTTCGTCCAAGGGGGGCGTTCGCGGCGACATGATGCAGGAACTCGACTGGGGCGTCGGCGAGATGATAAAGGCGCTGGAAGCGACCGGTCAGGCGGACAACACCCTCGTGATCTTCACCTCCGACAACGGGCCGACCAACAACGAGTTCGCCAAGCCCTACCGCGGCACCAAGTACGTGACCTTCGAAGGCGGGCACCGGGTTCCGTTTATCCTGCACTGGCCGCGCACCATCACCGAGGGCAGCCTGTCGGCGACCAACGTCCATGCCATGGATCTGTTCCCGACCCTGTCCGAAATCATCGGCGCACCCTTGCCGAAAGACCGCGTTTACGACGGCGTGAGCCTGATGCCCCTGCTGAATGGCCAGGCGCTGGCCCGCGAGAACGCGGCGCCGTTTTTCTACTACAATTGCGAGAACCTCCAAGCAGTTCGCCAAGGCGAGTGGAAGCTGCATTTGCCGCGCGAGCAGAAGCAGCTGCCGTTCTGGGATAAAAGCAACGTCTTCGTCGGCGACAAACAACCCGCGCTCTACAACTTGAGTTCGGACCCGGCCGAGTCCACGGACGTGGCCGCCGCAAATCCGGAAGTCGTCCGCGACCTTCAAGCCCTGGCAACCACCACCCGCGAGGAACTCGGCGAATTCATGCAGCGCGGCAGCGGCCAACGAGCTACGGGTTCGCTTTTTCCAGACGCCACCGTCATCAGCCACGAAAAGGATTGGGGTACGGTTGACCCCGACACCGCCAAGGCCATCGCAGCCGAACGGGCCGCCCGCCATCCCAACCGGAAAGCACCCAAGCGAAAGAAATAGATCGAAGATTAAAGTGGGAGGCCGGCCCCGCCCGGGCGACTACGCGCAACGAATTTTCACCCGGTATCAGACCCGACTCTCTGGCCAACTAATACCGATAGTCCGCCCCGTCGCGACTCCGCTGGCAGCTCGCGTCGATCTCCAGCATCCGACGCATCAAGGCCTTCACCTTCTCCGGTTGCTCAGCGGCGAGGTCGTTCTTCTCGAGCGGGTCTTTGGCGAGATCGTACAGGCGAATGCGGCCGTCGGGTTCGGCTTCGCGCAACAGTTTCTCGTCGCCGTTGATGATGGCCATGCCGTCGATTTCGCCCACGCGCATGCCCGGCGGTGTGCGCCGCGAGAATGCCCATGCGGAACGGAAAACGGCCGGTGAGGCAACTGGCCCGCGTCGGCGAACAAAGCGGAGCGCTGGCGTAAAAGCGGTCGAAGCGCATGCCGTTTTTGGCCATCGAATCGAGATGCGGTGTGCGAATATCCGCGTTGCCGTTGAACCCGACATCGCCCCAGCCCTGGTCGTCGCTCATCAGCAAAATGATGTTCGGTGCACGTTCGGCGTGGGCGGTGATGGCGAACAGGAGGAGCGAAATGAAGAGGCAAAATTTTATGGAGGTTCGGTTTGGCCCGACGCGACCAACGATACCAGCGTATAGCGCGCGACAAAACGACCATTGCCCTCCTCCGAACGGGGCGCTACCGATCGGGTTCCATGACCACCCCCTTCGGAACGCCGTCACCTCGGACCCGCCTATTCTGGACGCTTGTACTATTTCTCGGCGGGCTTGTCCCGGGTTTTGCCAACGGGTTGGTCACGCTGGACTCGTTTCCTCAAGACCAGCAACTCTACCCGCGTGATGTGGCCAGCAACACGGCCGAGGTGGTGGTCTCCGGCTCGTTCGACGCGGATCATCTGCAGGCCGTTCACCTGCGGGTGAGCCGCGAGGGGAAGTCGTGGCAGTCGTTCCAAGCCAAGGCGAAGAACGACCGAACGCCCTTTACGTTCCGCGTTCGGTTGCCCGCCGAACTCGCCAATTTCACCTTTGAGTTGAGAGCACAGGACGAGACGGGAATCTGGCACGACATCACCGCCGCCCGCAAGGTGGTGGCCGGCGATGTGTTCGTCATCAACGGCCAATCCAACGCGGCCGCCGGTCTGTTTTCCACGCCGGGAGAAGGCAAGGCGGACGCCAACGATTTTGTCCGCTCGTATGGGTCAATGTTCAAAGAGGATACGGACAAACCCTGGCCGAACCTCGATGCCTGGTCCGTGGTCCGGGCGGAGTGCCGGCCCTTCAGCCAGTTCACCGCTTGCGCCGGCCGTTGGGGGTTGCGCTTCGCCTCGAAGCTGGTGGCCGGGGAGCAGGTTCCGGTCGCGATCATCAACCACGCGCGCGGCGGCAAGCCTATCGAGTACTTCACCCCGAACCCCACCAACGCCCTCGACCTCACCACCAACTACGGCACGCTGCTCACCCGCTTGCAGAAGGCGGGACTCGACGACTCGATCCGTGGCCTCCTCTGGTACCAAGGGGAAAGCGACCGGCTGGATCCGCAAGGGCACATCGACGGCTTCACCGCGCTCTTTCAGGATTGGCAGGCCGCCTTCCCCTCGATCGAACGCTACTATGTGTTCCAGATCCGCCACACCTGCGTGCCACGCGACAAGGAACTCGGCCAAGGTTCGCAGATCGCAAATTTTCAACGCGAGTTCGCGCGCGACCGAACCCACGTGACCGCCGTGCCCACCACCGGCCTGGACGGTCACGATGGCTGCCATTTCAAGTACTTCGAAGGCTACCAGCGGATGGGCGACACCGTGGCGCGGATGGTTCGCGGCGACTTGTACGAGCCCACCCTAGCCGACGCGGACGCCCCCGAGATCCAATCGGTGAAGCGGGTCGGGCCGCGCAGCTTGGAACTCACGTTCGGCGCCGCGAACACGCTGCGTGGCGAGGAGGGCTTTGAAGCCTTGTTCGAACTCAACAATCATCAGACCGGGACGGTCTACCCGATCGTTGACGGATCGGTTGTAGACGGCAAAGCGGTCCGGCTAACCCTCAAGGATCCCGCGCCCGAAGACGCCGATCTGCGCTTGAGTTACCTGAGTCTTCCCGGCGAGCAGGCTTGGCTCACCACGAAAAGCGGGATCGGGATTTTATCCTTTTTCAAGGTTCCAGTCGACGCCCCCTAGCGAGCTTCTGCGGCGCCAGATACCGACATGCCTACTTCTTTTGCCGTGCTTTTGCGGCAGCTTGCATGGCCCGGGAAAGCGCCGCAAGCGACATGGGTTTTCCCGCCTTCAAGGCGGCGGCAAACTGCTCGTAAGGCTCAGGGGCGAAGCCGGTTTTCTTGATCCTCGCCAAAGCGGAACCGGCCGCGTTCTCGGCGCCCTTCTTATCGCCCAACTTCCATTTCAGGAGGGAGATTTGTGCATAGGTGAATCCATGCTTCACGCGCCGGGCTTCCAACTGCGCGATCGTCTTGGTCAGCAGGTTCTCGGAAACATCTTCGGCAGATGCCACGCGGCTGACGATCGTCATGAGGGTGGACGTCTGGGGATCATCGAGGGACTTCGCGGCCGTCTGCCAGTCCTTCGTTGCGAGCGCGTATTCCAGCCGCATCCGTTCGAGGTAGCTTGATTCGATCCGCAGGGCCTCCGCGGCATCGAGGGATTGCTTCATCGCCTTTTGGTTC
>Ga0209828_1001683_pt1 | contig 19622 bp, 14 predicted proteins | sample MaitaG_FD_187429 | JGI IMG/M metagenome (GOLD analysis project Ga0209828, IMG submission 187429) | Marine algal microbial communities from Maine, USA - Maine_Asex2 metaG (SPAdes) (version 2) | ecosystem: Host-associated > Algae > Red algae > Unclassified | place: Maine, USA | collected 2015-01-05 | reverse complement strand
TAACACGACTCAATCTTTGGGGATTTAACATAAACTTTAATATGTGATGTGCATAGCTTTGTGCAGCACTGACTGGATCAAAAGTCAGACCTGTTTCACTCGTAAAAGATTCGCGCGATTTGCCATAACCGAATGCTGGTGGTGGAATTATATCAAGTACGCTTTGTGGAAACGCTAATGCGTCTGGCGATAAAGTTTGCAAAAGCCCATCAAGTGCATTTTTTTGAATATCAATATCCACAGGTATAACTTTATGATCTAATGCGTCGCCTTTTACAGTATATCCATAATCAACGCCTCCGATCAATCGAACTACGGCTTCTGCCTGATACCTATGTAAATAATACAATGGCACCAATACTTTTTCAAGTTCAGAAAGTGGTGTTCCAGTAGGTACAGCTCCTTCTCCAAAGTTATTCAAAGCTACTGTCCGGATGTTCATCATCTTGTCTAGTTCAGCTACTATATCTGTACCATTATCCCATAAATGTCCTTGCGGATGAGCACCACCATCAGGTCTTGCATCTCGATCGGAGATAAACTTTAATCCTTTATTTTGAGTATCTAAAATCAATTGCTGAAGTCCTTCTTCTTCATTTTCAAAATGACCATAACCGTATGTAATCGTAAACTTATCCCACTCGCCGATTTTATCATCATAGGCCTTTTTTGCACTGATCTTCTGCTCATTCATACTAAAAGAAGGATGAGGATAATCCATCACTGAGGCTTTATCATTATAAGAAGCCGCAAAATTATGAGCTAGGCCAATTGTATGTCCGATCTCATGAGCTGATAATTGTCTTAGTCTCGCCAATGCCAACTCTGTCATCGGTCCATGATTAGAATCATCATCTTTATAAGCGCCCATTAGTGCTTGAGTAATCATAAAATCTTGTCTGACTCTCAATGATCCTAAACTCACATGACCTTTCATGATCTCTCCAGTTCGTGGATCTGTGACTGATGAACCGTAAGACCATCCTCTCGTACTTCTATGTACCCATTGGATCATATTATATCTGACATCTAATGGATCTGCTCCTTCTGGTAAATCTTTTACTTGGAATGTTCCTGCTGCATATCCAGCTGCTTGAAATGCTTGATCCCACCATCGTCCGCCTTCCATCAAGGCAGATTTGACAGGTTCAGGGCAGCCTGCATCTATGTAATAAATAATCGGCTCTACTGCTTGACTGACTGCCTCCTTTGGATTTACTTTTTCCAATCGATGTCGTCTGATATATCTTTTCTCTATAGGTACATGAATCGGTGTTGCGTAGTCATAAAATGACACTGTACCATAAGCTGAATAAGGATGAAAAGCTCTTGTCTTATAATTATCATCTGGCAATTTAATAAATGAGTGATGCTGCCTCACAGTTAGATTTTTAGAATTAGGCGCGATTGTCCTTACATATTTCCCACTTGGTTCTCCTACGAATGTGAGCATGACTTCAAACTCACTATTATCTGGAAAACTTTTAGTGCGGTCTAGCCATAATGCTGATTTTGATTTATCTAACTTATATGATCCTTCTTTTGATTTTTTCAACCTGCCAGATACATCATGAGCATCTCGCATCAGAAAAGGGACTAAGTCAATTTTATAATTAGGTCCAGTTTGATCGTTAAGCTCAAATCCCCATAACACAGACTGTGCAAAAGCTTCTTCTACAGCTCTGACTTCTTTGACATTATCACTTAAAGCACGAAATTCCATATTAGGTTGAATCAACAACAATTTATTTCCTGCTTTAATAAATTTAACAACTTGAGTCCCTCCTAATTGGCCTCGATCCAGTCCGATATCATTTGATCCCAAACCAGCTGCTAAAGAATTTACATATAAAAACTCTGCATCAATTTGATCGGCATTTACAGACAACATTAATTTACCATCAGTCTTTGCTTCAAAGTTAAAATAGCCTGAATACACTTGCCCATGGACTTGAGCGGTGAAGAAGACAATGGCTAAAAAAGCATATAAAATTCTCATGATCTCTTTTTTACTTTGACAAAATAATAGATTAGTGCAACCAATGATATGAATAATCCAAAGAACTCTCTAACCAATTCTATGTATTGTGATTCTGCTTTCATACTTCCAATGATTGAAGGCATACCGTCTTTCACCCATTGATTGACATCAGGTATGTAATTGATGAGTACTGTAAGAAACAGAATCATTCCAATAATTAGTGGATAAAAAGCTTTTTGAGTGAATGCGCTTAGAAGGATACAGATACCAACATAGAAGTACATTGTTATCCATAAGTAAGGATCGGGATCATTCCATTGGACAATTCCGAAAACAAAAAATAAGGCCGCAAATATAAGGTGAACCAAATCTTTCATAATACTTTCAATGTTTTAATCCGATCTGTGTTCAAGTCTCGAAAACTAACAAAAAGGTTTTCATTCCATACAGCCATTCTTGGGAAACCACTTTTTCTTGAGAGACCGTTTCTAGCGATAGTTTGTCTTGTATTCAATCTTCCGTCAATTGAATAATCACTAATCACGATTTCGGCATCCATTGAATCATTTTGCATATGACTGATAAAAATATGATCTTCTAATAATTGAACATCAATTCTTCCCATAATTTTTTCTCCCTTACCTACGAGTTGTGGGTCCGTGAAAGACTTACCGCAGTCCGTTGATATTTTAAATTGCACTTTAGCTTCACTTTCTGACTGTGTAAACCAAGTAGCGACAACAATATTTTCATAACTTGCTATCCTTGGACCATTTACTGGACAGCCATTAATTTGCCAATTGTCAACATGTAAGGGTTTGGGATCTGTCCATGCATCATTATAATATCTCGCATAGTAAATATCTCTCACTTCGTGATTTGATCGATTTCGGTAAACTGCAATTGGTCCACATTCGGTATTCACAATATCTGTTTGACAACATTCACAAACACGATTATCTATTTGCTGTCTATCTATAATCTCACCTTCAGACGTCACGACTGCTGATCGCAATGTCATAAAACCACTGCCGTGAGAATGCCCTTCGTCATGAGAATCAGCTTTGACCATGTCTCGACCATCTAACCATATAAGCATAATTCCATTGTCAACTGCGGCAGTCGATACAAATCCATGTTCTGCAGAAACTCCATCGTTATGAAGGACTTTTGATTGACTCCAAGATTTACCATTGTCGTCAGACAAACTGAAATGGATATCGTAATCATAAGTCCCTGAGTCTCTCATTTGTAACCAATAACTTAAAAGATGCAGCTTGTCTCCGAATGCTGCAAGACCAGGGAAGTCTGCCCAATTGATAAACCAATTAGAATCTCTAGCAATCTCAATCGCTTTTTCGAAAGAATTATTGACTAAACGGCTACTGTACAAAATATCCAAACTATCACTTTCTGCAATCCAAGAAAGAATTAATTCGCTACCGTTTTCGACGAGATTTGCTTCTCCACTATTTAAATGAGAAGGATTAGGAATATCTACTACCATCAAATCAGATTCTTTTGCCGTACATGAGAAAAATAAAAGAATTGACAAAACCGTGATTCTGAACATAGATGAAAGATATACCTTTATCACTCAAAGTATAAATCAACTATGTATTTAATCCTTAAGGTGTTTCATATTTTTGGATTCGTCGCATGGTTTGCGGGATTGTTTTTTCTAGTGAGGATGTTTGTGTATCATACAGAATCATTTGCTCTTGAAAATCCAAGAAGAGATATTCTCCGAAAGGAATATGAAAAGATCGAGCTAAGAGTCTATAAAATTATTTGTCGGCCTGCGTTGATATTGACATGGTTATGCGGAATTGGTATGATTGTCACATATGGCTTAGACTGGTTTATTGCCTCATATTGGCTTCATTTTAAACTTTTTCTGGTAATACTACTAACTATGTATCATGAATATTGTCAAAAGTTGATTAACCAACTAAAGAGTGGCCCGACCGTTTTTAGCTCTTTTCAGTTTCGTTTATGGAACGAATTGCCATCTATTTTACTTCTAGCTATACTATTACTTGCGGTTTTCAAAAACTCTCTTGACTTTCTAAAAGCTGCAGTTGGCGTAATACTGTTCGCCATTGTTATCTTTGTAATCGCTAAGGCATATAAAAACCATAGATTGAAAAAGAACAATTAGTATAGCCTATATCTTAGGTTCAAACCAAAAGAATAAGAATTGAGTCTTGATCTAAAATGGATATTAGAATCAGAAGCTACATTCCTTGTTTTTCGCAATTGTGACCTAATACCAAGATCGAGTCCTTTCCACACTCTAACTGAGGCTATGCCAGTGAGTAAAAAACCATTGTATTCTAGTTTTGAAGATTCGTATAATTGGCTAATATCTGTAGTTATTTTATCAGCTTCGTCAATTAAATATCCTTCGTATCTTCTACTGACATTTAGTAATGGAGCTGCAGAAATACTGTAATTAATTTTAGCAGATTTAGTATACCCAATGAATGGAGTCATATTTATTTGAGTATAGCTATTATACACGAGTGCATCTTGTTTGATTGTTTTTGTAAACTCTGCTTCTCTTGAGATAAATGCACCATTTAATGAAAATGCTTGTTCATTAATTTTATCTTCAATAGAACTTAAAACATTATTAACTCTAAATTTTTCAATAGCTTTTGTATTTTCTATGCCTAAGCCTGCCATAATTCCTGATTGGTGAGACAGTGACATAGTCGTCCCAAAAGTGTATCCTATTTTTATAGATGTCAAATCGTCTATTGTCTGTCCATAAACCGATAAATTATCTTGAAATTTTTGATTAAAGTCTGCTAATAAATATGTTTCTACTGAGACTTTATATTTTGTATTTAAAGCCTTTCCAGCTTCTGCTATTTTTGGTTGTGTAGACAGTAAGGTTCCTGAAAATTCTAATAAAGAGATAATCCCTCTATCTAATGTTGGAATGATGAGCTTACCGACTACAAGCTGTCCTGATCCTCTTGGAGAGCCAATAGCTTTACTATGCAAATTATTATCCGCAGTTTTGTTCTTTTGCCGAATAATGGTTTCAGCTATATCACTTTGAAATAATCTTTCGTCATTTAAATTAGACGATCTTGTATTAGAATATGACACAGCTTCTTCAATTATTACTTCAGTATTAATTGAAGAGCGATTATTATATGCCTGCTTTACTACATCACGCTGCTCATACTTATTTGTTTGTGTGTTTTTGAATATTTCTCCATTTGAATCCACTCGTTCGTCTATATTTAAATGTCTTCCTACATTTGTTTGATTAGAGCGATTAATTTGGTCTATCTTATTTACTGGATTGATTGTATGTGCATGATTATTTAAATTTTTAGTATGTTTTTTATTTATCTCAGCATGCTCTATCTGCGCATAATGATATGTGTCAACGTTAGAATTAATATCGGAATTTAAAATTGGTTTATTATCTGATTTAATTGCATTATCTAATCCAATGGGAGCAAGTTCATTTTCTATTATATCATCGTCTATAATGACAAAACCTTTATCAAATTTTGCTTCCTTGTTATCGTAATGATTACCAAGAGTCTTCCATGCTAATATTCCAATGCCTACTAGGAAGATTGGTATCAGGATCATTCCATATTTTCTTTTCTTTTTCTTTGGAAGCCGAGGCTCCAATTCGTCCCACAACGAATCAAAATCACTAATCACTGATTTCGAATTCAGTTTGTCATGAAGGTTTTTTATATGATCTCTTCGCTCCATGTTAAATTATTTTTATTAAATGTAAGGATCTCTTCTTTGAGTTTAATTCTCGCTCTTAAGTAATATGATCGAGAGGTTGATGCTTCAATATTCAATAATTCACCAATTTCTTTATGTTTATATCCATCAACAACCATATTAAATATTAAATTATAAGGTTTGCCTAAATTATTAATCAGTTCAATTAAGTATTCAGCTTCTAAAGATTCAATAATATGGTCGTCTGATTGACTATCATATTGAAGAATATCATCAGTTAAGACCAACTTTCTTTTCTTAATAAATGCAAGGCATTGTCTGATTGTAATTTTAGAAATCCAGGATTTAAACTGCCCTTTGTTAGGATCATATTGATCTAATTTTCTAAATATTATTTCAAAAGACTCAAGAAATATTTCTTTTGCGTCAAACTTGCTTTCAATATATCGTCTAGTAAGATTCATAATATAATCTGCAAAATATTTAAATAGAGTGTTTTGAGCAACTCTATCGTTTTTACGACATTTTTTTATGATTAATTCTAAGTCTTTCAAGTATAATTATATTCTTACTAATTTAAAACTATGACATCTCCGAAACACTCGCTAGATAATTTATTATTAGCAGTTACTTTGAGTTTAAATGAAATTGTTTTGCCAATGTCATCTCTTGTAAATGTTATGGTAGGCTTATAGTCATCATTCTCACACATTGTATTACATTGATCAGATCTTGCTATTAAAAACGTAATGCTATTCTGACAGCTGACTCCAGCTGATCCACCAGAGACATCCTCAGCATAAACCAATTGAGTATCTTCACCATCATCAAAATTAATGGAAACAACATCGAGACATACAGCATTGGGGCTATTCTTATCCTGAATAGAGATTGCACCACTACATTCTTGTGCGCTATTGGATGAATCCTCAAATTTTATGGTATAGGGTGAAGGATTATCTAACAGCCTAAGCCAATCAATACCAGAAAATTCATCATCAGAATTAGAGACGATAGATTCTTTGTCATCAATCGTAATAACAAAATTTGAGTAAGTAGAAATATCAAAGTCAAATAATATTTCAGGCTTTAATACACTTTCACAACTAAAAGGAATGGTAGATAAAGTTACATCTCTACAAATAAATGAATTATTGACTATAATTTGCGAAAGAGATTCGTCTTGTATATCATTAAATGGAATTGTTTTAATAGTACTCTCATTTGTAATAATGGTAATTTCACCTGAAATATCTTTAGGCAATTCTATGTAATACTCTCCAACACTATTTGTATATACTTCATTTACAATATTGTTATCAGGATCAGTAATCGATACCTTTGAAAATGCTATTGGCTGATTGTTATTGTCAACCAGTCTTCCTTTGTAAATAAATAATTCTTTAGCTACAGCGATACTTATTAATCCTAATTTAGAGCTGATTATGGTATTTTCATCTTTGAAGAAGAGTGAATTATCTTCTTTCCACAATGCAAGATTAACATCAAAATACCAAATAGTTGATTCTTTATCATATTCATTATTCGTTAAATGAATTTCATAATTGTTGTCATCTCCAAGGCTAATCAGTTTATCATTATTGTCTACAATAGAGATTTGAAAAGCGAGTTGATGATCTAAAAAAATTAAATTTTCAGAGCTGTCAATCGCTGTTTCAGGAAAGAATTCATTTTTTGCTAATTCTCCATTGTTAAGAGTGTTAATATCAAGGGTAAGGGATGAAAATATGTTAGATTCTAATTGGCTTTGATCAATCTCTAGGTTTAGATTAGAATCTGTAAATGTAATTAACTCGTTCTTAGCAATATGAAAAGATGTTTTCTCATCTAATGTTAGATCTGTAAACTGAATTAAATCTTCTTTGATATTTATATTCTGATAAGATGTTGCATAATCAGGATGTCGTGCAATTAAAAGTGAACGATCCGCATTAGCAGGAACGTTTTCCAAATTAAACTCTCCAATAATATTAGTCGTCGTACTGCTAAAAATAGCTCCATTTACCATTAAGTCTATATTAATATCAGATAAAGGCAATGTACTTTTATTAAGTACATTACCTTTTACTGTTGTATTGACAAGAGCGATGGTCTCTTCCTTTTCTACCTCAATTTCTGTTATGATGATGAATTCTTTTTCGCAGGCATATAGGCTTAGAAAAAGTAAAAGTAAAATTATGGTTTTGAATGAATGCATCATATTTCTAATGAGTTATGCAATGGCTTATAGAGTTACTGTGCTAGGAATTTTCCCGCTATAGCTTTTCCTGTATTTGTAACTAAATTATAAACTAATAATTGATATTCATATCCGTATAGCTCGATACTGGCTTCCTTTATGTTCATATTTCTTTGCGAGTATACTTGTCTACCATCCATTGTGAAAATACTTAAATCTTGTATTTTAGAATCAGTATGAGTCGTAGGAAAGATATTTATTCTTCCTTGATTCATAATTGTATTGTAAGTGATTTGATCTTCAATTTGTGATACCTGATCAATAACATCAAGGTCTAAGATAATCCGCTGTCGAGAATTTACTGAAGAATATACTTCAAAGCTTTTGATCGAATTCTTTAATATATTTTCGAAAGACCCATTTTGAGTTGCCTTGATCTTCATGGTCAATAATACTTCTCCCGATTTGAGAGACTTAGATTCATTTTTATAAAATAAAACTTTAGACTTATCTGGTGTCACATAAAAGTTATCATTATTGATATCTAGTGCTTCTGAAGAGAATTCTAATATCTCAAAAGGGGTATTTTTAAAATCAATAGTTCCGCTTATCACCTTGGTATCTTCATTTAATTTTAAATCTATATCGTATGATTCTCCTAGTTTGATTTTTTGGTTCTCTACAGTTAAACTTGTATTTATAGACCTAAAGTCTGTTTCAGAATCAATTGCTGAAAAATTGACATCACCCTTTTTTAATGCAACTATATTAACGTCTGTTACTCCAGAATTAATTGAATAAGACAGATCAAAGTCATGCTTCATACTTAGGTCAAATGTATTATCAGTATTCAAATCTGATTTATAAAACCTCCAATTACTATCATTATTACAATCATCTAATCCTAATACTGTTCTTCTCATTTTGACGACATCATTTGTTGTAATTTTATTATTATCATCGGTATCTGCTGCTATGAGTTTTACGTTAGAATCAAAAGTTTCTAATCCAAGAATATGCCTGATTGTAATGACAATGTCTAAGCTACTTACTCCAGTAGCACAAGATCCAAACTTATCTACCTCCAATTTGTAAACACCATTTTGCCATTCTTGCTCCTGAATTGTATTGGATATAGCAGTTCCAATACTTACTTGTTCCGTTAGATTTATCAAAGCTGATTTTCCTGACTCATTAATCAGTTTCATATTATTGATAGCAATACCTGTATCACTTTGTCCAAAATTTATACCTGATACTTTCATTGAGCCTAAATTCTTTGCAACAATTGTTTGAACAAAAATATACTTGCCTGTTCCGTCTTCAGAATGCGGCTGATAATGACAGAAGTCAATTAAATTGTGCGCTCGTAAAATCGTTAGATCTCCATTTTCTTTTTCCGTAACTACATCTGAATATTGATGTCTAATTAGTGAATTGAGTGGGTCGTCAATTTTATTTGCTACAAAAAAGTTTGTTAATGCTGTTGTGTAGGCTTTTTCCAGTTCTTCATTTATATCTTCTAGACTTTTTCCGTCAAATTCTAATTTTTCCTTAAGCATGAAAGAACTAAAATCAGCTGGAGTAGATGCGCAGTCTGCATTTTCACTGCCAGAGTTGCCACCATTGTTATCCGTTGAAGTATCAGTAGTCGTTTCTCCTTCTGAATTCCCAGTGGTGCTCTCACCTGAAGGTTTATCTAAAATAGTTATGTTCCCCCAACAAGAATTTCCTGAGTCTTTCTCTTCGATAGCGTATGAAAAGGTTTTATCAGCATGATCTTGATTTAAAGTCCAATAATCTTCCGTTGTTTGTTCAAAAATGATATTATTTTCATCATCTCTAATTGTCAATTTTAATTGATTTTTACAAACTGAATTTAATAAATCTAAAGGCCATATTTGTCCAGTGCCATCGCTGGAAAGAGAAGCGGTTATTTGATCTAGACAAGCTAAAGTACAAGTCAGATTCGAATCTTCGCCAGGAAAAATAAGATGTGAATCAGTGAATGGATCATCAGGTAAAGGTTCATTAATGTCTTGAATGGTGATGCTACCAGTACAAGTATTTGCTGTTTTATCTTCATTTATGGTAAATATATAAGTATTGCCAATATCTTCTTGAGTAACTGTCCATGATGACTCATCCGTTTGCTCAAATATGATATTATCATTTTCATCTTTAAGAGTGAGTTTAATATCTAGTTCGCATTTATCTTTTAATAAGTTAAGTGGATTTAGCTCTGCGGATTCAGCACCAAGGGAAACCCGTACATCATCCAAACAAATGATATTACAGGTATTTTGAGCCGTTATCATAAATTGTACCGTTAACATACTGATTATGGCTAGTAGTAATCGCTTTTTCATTTTATATAATTTTATAATTTTATAATTTTAAATCTTCTTACACTCTTAATAGGGTCTGAGTTTCAAAAACGTTGCAATGAATCGTAAAAAATTTTGAAATCATGATAAACACTCACTTTATCAGCTAAGTTTAATGTCTTTCTACTGAAAGAAGTATCTAGTATGTTATACCTTTGCTAGAAATTCGTCAAAATTTCAAATTTATCATTATGAAGATTTTAAAATTCGTCGTATTGCCAATCTTATTGTTAGTTGGTATTTATTGCATCCTGTGTTTAGTAGGCCCGAAAAACCTAAACGTCGAAAGATCTACCGATATAGATGCGCCAAAAGCTGCAGTCTTCAATCTTGTCAATAATATCGAATCTTGGGAAAAATGGAGTAGTTGGAATTTACGTGATTCTGCGATGGTCATTACTTATCCTGGCAAACTAGAAGGTGTCGGAGCAAAAAGTGAGTGGATCAGTGAGATGGAAGGAAATGGTTCACAAGAAATCGTGGAATCAGTTCCTGGTCAAAAGGTAAGAACAAAATTAGTTTTTGAAGGATGGGATGAACCTTCACATGCTAACTTTACACTAAAAGAAGCTGGAGACAAGACAAAAGCGTCTTGGTCAATGGAATCATCTAAACTTCCTTTTTTAATGCGCGGCATGATGCTGGTCATGGGAATGAAAGGCGATATCAAAAGTAACTATGATGAAAGTCTCAGCAACTTGAAAACATTGGTAGAAACGCGAGTTAATGATAACAATTATGATGGCTATACCATTAATGATATCCGACTTCCTGAAAAGCATTTCGTTTATAACAGGCAAGAAGTCGGAATGGATCATATCCAACAGTTTTATGCAACCAATTTAGGAGCATTGTTTTCTAAAGTACAATCTGCAGGTATTGAAATGGACGGTATGCCTTGTGGTCTATTTTATAGCTTCAATGAAAAGAATGAAACAACAGATATGGCTGCAGCGATTCCGACAAAAGAATCATTGATTATAGCAGGTGTATCATCTATCACACTTCCTGCGAAAAGAGCCGTTCAGGTTGATTATTACGGTGATTATCACAATACCTCGAAGGCTCATGATGCGATAGAGTCATTTTTAAAGGATAAGGGTTTATTCAATGATTATCCTGTGATTGAAGAATACATAACAGATCCAACAACAGTTAAAGACCCTGAAAAGTGGCTGACTAAAGTCACGTACTATGTAAGTAATTAAAACTGTCTTGATTTTATACAAATGATAGAGCAAAAAACGGTAACAAGCGCAAAAGTTGATATTCGAAAATTTGAATTGGATGCCTTAATTGAGTGGTGTGCTGGTATTGGAGAAAAGCCATTTCGCGCCAAGCAAATATACGAATGGTTGTGGGTAAAATCCGTCACTGACTTTGAGAGTATGACAAATCTCTCTATTACTCTAAGAGAAAAATTACAGGATTCATTTCATTTTAATCCTCTGATAGTTGACAAGATTCAACGCAGCAGCGATGGCACGATCAAATCAAGGTTTACCCTTCATGATGGTCATGCGATAGAATCTGTGCTTATACCTGTGACATATACAGATCGTTTTACGGTTTGTGTGTCTACGCAAGTTGGCTGTAGTTTGACATGTTCATTTTGTGCAACTGGTCGGATGAAGCGTATGCGTAATTTGGATGCTGCCGAGATCTATGATCAAGTCATTCAAGTCAACCGACAATGCTTAGAAACATTTAATCACCCACTGACGAATGTGGTATATATGGGAATGGGCGAACCATTGTTAAACTACCAGCAGACTTTAAGAAGTATAGAATTGATTACTTCACCAAAAGGACTTAACTGGTCACCAAGTCGAATCACAGTTAGTACTGCGGGTATTTCAAAAATGATAAAAAAACTCGCTGACGATAAAGTGAAATTTAATTTGGCTTTATCTCTACATGCGGCTGATGATGAGAAGAGAAATACAATCATGCCAATCAATGAGACGAATAATTTAGCTATTCTGACAGAGGCCCTCATATATTTTGACCAGCATACGAAAGGAAAGATCAGTTTTGAATATATTGCCTTTAAGGGATTTAATGATCAAAAGGAAGATGCTCTGGCATTAGCGACCTTATGTTCTCATTTTCCTGTAAAGGTGAATATTATAGAATATAATCCGATCGGCGGAGTGAGCTTTGAAAAATCAAATCCGATTACTATCGATGAGTTTGCCAATGTCCTGCGACGGAATGGTGTGACAACAACAATTCGTCGGAGTCGAGGAAAAGATATTGATGCAGCGTGTGGACAACTGGCGAATAAGGATTAAGATTTAAACAAAAAGACATAAAAGGTTTTTTGAAACACACGAGACACAAAAGATTCTTTAAGAAATTATAGAGCTTTTTTTTGGAATATGCATTCTGTAAACTCTGCCTGAATAAATTAAACATCATTTTTTTTTGATAAGAGAGTTCTTCTAATTCAACATTAAACGTTGGCGAATTATTTTGAACCACATGGAATGATAGATAGCATAATTTAATCTGCGTTCAATTTATTAAACAATACTTCCAATTCTTCAAATCTATCATACGCATCTTGTCCGGGTTTTTGATCTGCTTGTTTTAACATTGAAAATAAATATGATATCTGACTGACCAGCGTAGGCAATTGGTATCTACCTTCTTGAGTTTTAAACGAATTTATTTGGCTCTTTACATTGTCAATATCTTCTTGACTCTTTTTGCCACTAGACTCTAAATTTTTTAATTCACCTTCTAATGATGCTAATTTTCGTTTAGCTTTATTCATTAATGACACTGTCTTTAAAGCCAAATTCTGCTGAGCCAGCATATCGTCCAGTTTAATTCCACTCTGTATTGCTCTTGGATCTGGTTTTAGTTTAAACGATTGTTCATGTTGTTTTTTATCAATAGTGAGTCTCACAGTATATTCACCAGGAATTGCCAGCGGTCCGCTTTTAAATGCTTTGCTCGCTTTCTTGTCCCATGGTCCAGCATGTCTCATATCCCACGTAAATCGATGCGCACCTTTTTCGGTTTTTAGAGCTGCAGAAATTCCTTCCTTGATAAATCCAGTCGCCATATCTCTCTCCTTCGTCTCATCTTCTTCTACAGGTATTTCACTGAAATAAGACCTAATGATTGTTTGATCACCATTTAAAATATCTAATCGTAATTGGTTGTCAATATCCTTTGGCAAATAATAATCAATGTTAATTCCAGCAGTTGGATAGTATGGAATTGTTTTTTTCGACGTTCCTCTATATCTCATGCGGACATTATTCTTAGGTTGGAATAAGACAACTTTTTTATTCAGCTCTGCTTCTTGATATAGAGGGCTCAAATTATCTAAAATCCAGAATCCTCTTCCCATTGTAGAGATCACCAAATCATATCGATGGAGTTTTATATCTGTAATCGGCGTCACCGGTAAATTCTGCTGAAATGATTCCCAATTTTCTCCATCATCAAAAGAAATAAACATTCCAAATTCTGTCCCAGCATACAGTAAACCTTCCTGATTAGGATCTTCGCGCACGACTCGAACGGGATAATCATTTGGAATTCCATTTGTAATAGACTTCCACGTCTTACCATAATCTCTAGTTATAAAAATATATGGTGTCCAATCTCCTAGCTGATATCTAAGTGAGCTTATGATCGCTTTGCCTGCTTGATGCGGAGATGGTTCCACACTATCAACACGGCCACCACTTTTCAATGTAGGAGGACTGACATTTGTCCAATGACCGCCACCATCAGTCGTGACATGTACAGGTCCATCATTAGCACCAACCCAAATGACACCTTTACCAACAGGCGATTCTCGAATTGAATATATCGTACTATAAAATTCTTCGCCTGTAATATCTCTTGTAATGGGCGATCCAGATATTGTCTGTGTCTCAGGAGTAAATGCTGTCAAATCTGGAGAAATTGTTTCCCATGTTTTGCCATCATTGATAGACTTATGTACAAATTGAGAACAATGATAAATTACATCTGGATCATGAGGACTGACATGAATCGGGGACACCCTCTGAAATCTATATTCTAAATCTTTCGGATTGTGACCATACATATTGGAGGCGCCGACATAATATCGCTGCTCCTGTCCAGTTGCTTTATTATATACACCAAATCTTCCTTTGCAATTAGAATAAACGATGTTAGGATTATTCGGCTTGGGCACGGCTGGTCCAGTCTCACAGCCACCAGTATTTCGCACGTAAGCAATGCCTCCACCTTGCACTCCAAATGGTGGAGCTGATGGCACAGATATCGTCGTAGAGTTATCTTGCTGTCCAGCATAAAGCCAATATGGATATTGATGGTCAACTTCCACTTGATATAATTCTGCTGTTGACTGATTCAATTGTGTGGACCAAGTCTTGCCTCCGTTGAAGGTCACATTTGCACCACCATCATTTCCTTGAATCTGTAAATCAGAATTATTTGGATTGATCCACAAATCGTGATTGTCTCCATGAGGTGTCGAGATTTTTTTCCAAGTTTTTCCAGTATCCTCCGATTTAAAATAACGTGTTGAATTTACATATACGATATCTGCATTATTGGGATCTGCGTCCACATTACAATAATAAAATGGACGGTCGAGTAATTCCTTTTTTGTTGAGATCAAATCAAAGCTATCGCCTTTCATTTCAGATTTGTATAATCCCCCAATGCCTTGAGGCGCTTCGATGAGTGCATATAGTCTATCAGGTTCTGCTGCACTGACTGCTAAATCAGTTTTACCGATCAAGCCAGTCGGGAGTCCTTGATCCAGTTTTGTCCAATTTTTACCAGCATCCACGGATCGATAAATCCCGCCTATTTCACCACCAGAAATGATTGTCCAAGGTTTTCTTTCAACTCTCCAAGCACCCGCATATACAATATCAGGGTTTGTAGGATGAATTTCTAAATCGGAAAATCCAACCGTATCATTGATATACAAAATCTTATTCCATGATTCGCCTCCATCTGTCGTTTTAAAAATACCGCGCTCTTCGTTAGGTTCGAATGCTTGTCCAATCGCTGCGACGTAAACAATATCTGGATTCTCAGGATGGATCTCTACTGCTCCAATATGTCCAGTTTCTTTCAAGCCAATATGTGTCCATGTGTCAGCAGCATCATCTGATTTATAAACCCCTTTTCCTGTAATGACATTACTTCTAAGTCCATCCGACCCAGTACCAACATATATCACTTCTGGATTAGACTCAGACACACGAATAGCGCCGATCGACGGTGTATCAAAATAACCATCTGAGACATTACTCCATGACGTACCATAATCATCTGTCTTCCAAACACCACCTCCGGTGGCTCCCATATAGAAAACCGAAGGCTTTGAAGTCACTCCAGCAACTGTGGTGACTCTTCCTCCACGAGTTGGGCCAATATTTCTGTATTGTAGAAAATCTTTAACGGATACTTGTCCATGACACTCACTCGAAACAAGGAGTAGAAAAGCTAGCGCAATATAGAAGAGATGAAGTCTCATACGTATAATAGTTTAAACTCACTAAATGTAGCGAATTCAATGGATAATCCATTTTGAAAAGGCAGTTTGCTAACTGGAAGATCCATCAAGTTGCAATGAGTAACAGATTTGGTAGAAGTTCTATTCTTCAAAATTTTTAAAAATAAGCGACATATTACACAATATATTCAACTGTTAAATACTGTCCTTTTTGAAAATTCGGCACAATATTTCGAGGTCTAATGTGTTTATTATACACGATGTATTTCTTTATTAAAACTTGTTTATATGAAGCAAACTTACACGCAAGATCACATCGTACGGTACATTTACAAAGATGCTTCTTTGACTCAGCAGTTCGAAATAGAACATGCAATCCATGAGGATAAGTCCCTGTGGAATGAATACAAAAGCCTAATGAAAGCCATTAAGCTTTTACCTAAAGTCAGCTTCTTGCCATCAAAAAATGCAATTCAGGATTTGATGGTTTATAGTAGCATTACAGCATTAGAAGCTAAGCTTCAGTAAGATCGTGCGAATGTGATTAAAAAAAACCCATAACGAGATTCTTGTTAAGGGTTTTTTACTTTTGGCTTTTGTCCAAAAAGTAAAGATGTCGGGAGACCTTTATACTCAATCTTCTCCTTTGAATCAATCTTATATTTTCGAAAACGTAAAGAGGTCATGAGATCTTTTTACTCAATCTTTACCTTTGAGTCAATCTTCACCACTTTACTCAATCTCAATCTAAAAAGTGAAGCGTTTTTGAGCCAAAGGTCTCCTGCCCTCTTGGCAAGAATATTAAATTATAAAGTCTGACTCAAACTCTCCACCGTTTCATAGAACTCTTTCATTGTTTCTTCGATGATCTGAGTGACAGGTTTGATTGTTTCTATTCGACCAGCGACTTGCCCTGTCAGTGCAGCGCTTGCTTCCATATCTCCTCCAAAATACAGCTCTTGAACTTTTGAAAATATAGCTCTATAATCGACACTCTCTTGGCGTTCAAGTGATGTCGTCAGATCAGTCCTCAATACTCTCAGCGCAGGGCTGCCAAACTGATTGATGATCATCGTATCCTGATCAGAAGCTTCGAGAATTGCATTCTTCCAGTTTTGATGGACAGGCGACTCCTGGCTGGAGACCATTCTTGTTCCCATTTGAACTCCTTGAGCACCTAGAGCGAATGCAGCAGCCATACTACAACCATCAGTAATTCCTCCAGCAGCCACAATAGGTACATTGACCTTTTTGGCTATCATCGGAAGGAGTACCATACTTGCGACACCTCTTGGATTTTTGAATCCTCCACCTTCAATTCCTTCTACGATGAGGCCATCTACACCAGCTTTTATAGCTTTCAATGCCGCTTTATAACTGGGAACAACATGAAACACCGTTAGGCCTGCTTCTTTTAAAGGCCCTACAACAGCAGCTGGATTACCGGCCGAAGTAGAAACAAACTGGACACCTTGATCGATAACAAACTGAATAATATTTGGATCCTTGACAAAAGCTAATGCGATATTTACACCGAATGGCTTAGTGGTTAATTCACGCATTTTTTTTATTTCCTCTTTTATCGCATCTAATTCTCCAGAAGACGTTTCGATAATACCCATACCCCCAGCATTAGATACAGCTGAAGCCAATGGAGATCTCGCGATCCATCCCATTGGAGCTTGAATAATAGGATAATCGACACCTAGCATCTGACTGAGTTGATTTTTTATTGGTTTCAATGATTTACTTTTTTATTAAAAATAAAAAACAGAGTCATCAAAATTTCTGATTCAAACGAATGACGCTCTTTGATCGAATATAGTGAATTGATAGTTCTGCTAGACATACAATGAAAAAAATCAAGTATTTGCTCAAGCCCTGCATGGTGAAAGAAGCTGACAAAGAACTAAAACAGTAAAGAGGTCGGGAGACCTTTTACTCAATCATTTTCTTTGAGTCAATCTTCTCTATTTACTCAATCTAAAAGTGAACCGCACTTGAGCCAAAAGAAAGACACTTGAGCCATTGGCACGAAGCACACTTGAGCCAAAGGTCTCCCCGACCTCTTGGCATGAAAAAAAAGCCCTCGATTTCTCAAAGGCTTTCTAGTGTCGTAAATTGTTCTCAATTGGTTTCTTAATGAATGAGCCTTTGCTCAGCATTAAAAAATTAAGACTAACAAATAACTAATTAAACCGATAATGAATATGGAGCCTACTCTCAAAAGGCTCTCAGTAACTATACATTTTTTTTCTTGTGTTGTCATGTCATACTGAGATCGTAAAAGATTCATAGATGACATATGGTCGAATTCACTTCTCTCTGTATTATTGGCTGCAAATCTATATTCGTAGATGACGTTTTGGTAGTTAGCTGCTTTCATAACTTTATGTTTTGTTTTGTTTTAATTAACACTTACAAGATGCACTATTAGTCACAAGTGGTGCTGCTTTTGTCGACGAACGGTAAAAAATTATCGGCAAAAGAATCTAACGACTTGATCTATTTAAAATAAACCCTTACAAAAGGTCTCTTTTTTACTTAACAAGGCCTTCTCAACTCATTAACAAGTCATACACAACTCCAGTGTTAAGTTTGCACCATCAAAAATTAAATTATTATGAAATCAATGACCATTATTTCTTTTTGTCTTTGTGTCATTCAATTATTCGGACAAAAAGAATATATCGACAGCAATGGTAATCAACACCTATGGGGAAATATTACCATCAATCAATTACAAGAAGACCCATTTCAAGAATGGTATACCAAGCATTATGACGATCAGACTACTGAGCTTAATTTTTCTGATGTCTCACAACTCAAAGATGTCACCGTGAAAGTTTTTATTGGCACCTGGTGTGGAGATACAAAATACTTGATGCCGAGATTTATTAAAACTTGGACAGACCTTGGCTTGTCTACAGATCAACTTGAACTAATTGCATTACATCATGAAGGAGACTTATACAAACAAGCACAAGATGATATCGGGAATCAATACAACATTCATCGTGTCCCAACTTTTGTCTTTGAAAGAGATGGTAAAGAAATAAATCGAATTGTAGAAAGGACAGTCTTTGATTTAGACACTGATTTGAAAGCTATTGCGAATGACTACCCTTATAAATCGAGATATAATGCTGTTCATGTAATTAATGAATTTATAAATGAAACGTCGGCAGATTCTTTGTCAACAAAGTCCGCTGTCAATAATGCTTATAGAAAAATCTCAAGAGAAGTTTCGTCATCATCAGCATTGAATACATACGGATACGTTTTAATAGCTGCTGATGAAATGGCAAAAGCTGAGTTCGTCTTAAAATTAAATCGATATTTGTTCCCATATAATCCTAATGTCAGAGACAGTTACGGCGAGATATTACTCAAAAACAACAAACTTGAAGAAGCACAAACTGAATATTATGAAGCATTGAGGATAAAACAAACTGACGCACACATTATTAAACAGTTAGCTGAGATTGAAGGCTTACTCCACAATTAAAAATATAGTACAAACCCCATTTCATTTGTCTGCAATTTTTTGTCATTTGTATTTTTATACTTTAAATTGACATGACAAACGCACGATACTTTATCTTTACTCTTTTAGTCATTTTCATGAGTGCATGCAGCTCTGATGATGAGTGCACACCTGAATCAGTAGCAGGAACTTATATCTTCATATCGGCTGAATGTGATCCAGAATCAGATGAGGATATGTCTGAACTAAATTCTCTTCAGAATACTGAATTATTTGTTATCACAGCAGTGGATGAAAACACAATATCCATTGAAGGTGATGATGGCGAATCTATAGAGTTTCCTCTAAATGGATGTTCG
>Ga0209828_1001682_pt1 | contig 19626 bp, 14 predicted proteins | sample MaitaG_FD_187429 | JGI IMG/M metagenome (GOLD analysis project Ga0209828, IMG submission 187429) | Marine algal microbial communities from Maine, USA - Maine_Asex2 metaG (SPAdes) (version 2) | ecosystem: Host-associated > Algae > Red algae > Unclassified | place: Maine, USA | collected 2015-01-05 | reverse complement strand
TCAGCGCCCTCGTCAGCGACGACCTTCTCGCACCGCTGCGGCGTCGCCTCGACCGTTTCGTTCCCGCCGGGCGGCTGGCACCGAAGCGGACCCGCATTCCACTCACCATCGACACCGCATCATCGGCTACACCGACCGACGACGAGGCTCTGCCCGATCGCACCGCCCACTTCTGCTCGGGGTGTCCACACAACCGTTCGACCGTCGTACCCGAGGGCTCTGTGGCCGGTGGCGGCATCGGCTGTCACGGCATGGCCATCTGGATGCAACGAGGCACGACCGGCATCACCCACATGGGCGGCGAAGGCGTGCAGTGGGTCGGTATGGCGCCGTTCATCGGTGACACCCACCGGTTCCAGAATCTCGGCGACGGCACGTTCGCCCACTCAGGATCGCTCGCAATCCGGCAGGCGATCTCGTCGGGCACGAACATCACCTACAAGATCCTCTACAACGGCACGGTCGCGATGACCGGTGGCCAGGATGCGGCTGGCGAAATGCCGGTCCCGCAGCTCACCCGTTGGCTTGAGGCCGAGGGGGTTGCTCGCACCGTCGTCGTGTCGGCAGAACCGGACGAGTATCCCGATGGCGCCGACTGGGCTCTGAACAGCCGCGTCGTCCCTCGTGATGACCTCGACGACATCCAGCTGGAGTTGCGGGAGGTCAAGGGCGTCAGCGTCTTGATCTACGACCAAGGATGTGCGGCTGAACTGCGACGCGGGCGCAAGCGCGGCACCATCGTCACTCCGACGACTCGGGTCATGATCGACGAGGCGATCTGCGAGGGTTGCGGCGACTGCGGTGAGATCTCAAATTGCGCCAGCGTGCACCCGGTGGTGACCCCACTCGGCCGGAAGACGCAGATTCACCAGGAGTCGTGCAACTTCGACCTCACCTGTCTCGAGGGCAACTGTCCGGCGTTTGTGACCGTCGAGATCGATCCCGACTTCCGGGCCGCGACTGCAGGCGCCGCCGCCGTACCGCCGGGCGATCTTCCCGCGGATCCGGTGCTTCCCGCGAGCGCAAACATCGTGATGGTCGGCATTGGAGGCACCGGCGTTGTCACAATGAGCCAGGTCGTATCGACGGCGGCCCTCATCGACGGGCGCCACGCCAACAGTCTTGATCAGACCGGCTTGGCGCAGAAGGGCGGCACCGTTGTATCGAACCTGCGGATTACGGCCGAACCCGACGACAAGTCGAACTTCATCGGCAACGGCGAGGCCGACTCCTTATTGATCTTCGACCTCGTCAGCGGTACGAGCAAGAAGATCCTCGCTCGGGCCCACGATGAACGAACGGTCGCGATCGTCTCGTCCGGACTCGTACCCACCGGTGCCATGGTGTCGGGCCGCGGCGCCGAGCGATTCCCAGAACTCGACCGCTTCCGCGCTGCGGTCGAACCCGTAACGCGCGTCGACGACAACATGTGGCTCGACGCGGCTGGTATCGCCCAACGCATCTTCGCCTCCCAACCGCTCGCTAACGCGCTGGTCGTCGGCATCGCCTATCAGCGGTCGTTGTTGCCCGTGTCCGGAGCGAGCCTCGAGAAGGCCATCGAGCTGAACGGCGTCGCCGTCGAGGCGAACCTCGAAGCTTTCCGGCTCGGCCGCCGGATCGCCGCCGACCCTGCGCTGCTCGACGAGCTCGAACGACCCACCGCCAACGCGCCCTCGCCGCCGACGCTCACCGGTGCCGCGGCGAAGGCCATCGCCGACATCGATACCGACGACGCGCTACGCGAAGTGCTCGCCTGGCGGGTCCCTGAGCTCATCGACTACCAGAACGCGGACTACGCAAAGCAGTACGGGGCCGATATCGCTCGGGTTCGCCGCGCCGAGCTTGCCGCTGGCGTCGGCCGCAGCGATCTCAGCCAGACGGCGGCCCGACATCTTTTCAAGCTCATGGCCTACAAGGACGAGTACGAGGTCGCCCGGCTCGCACTGAAGAGCGATATCGCCGACCGGGCCCGGAAGCGTTTCGGTCCCAACGCCAAAGTCAGCTACCGCCTCAAGCCACCGACGATGAAGGCCGTCGGCTACGACAAGAAGATCAGTGTCCCCGAAACCGCGGGCCAGAAGATGTTCCAAGGTCTCGCGAAGACCAAACGTTTGCGCGGCACGCGCCTCGACCCGTTTGGGCAAACGGCCGAACGACGGGTCGAGCGAGAGCTGATCGACGAGTATCGCCAGCTCATCGACGTCATCGTCAGCCGGCTTCATGCCGACAACTATGACCAGGCTGTCGCGATGGCCGACCTTGCCGATCAGATTCGGGGTTACGACACGATCAAGCTCGCGAATGTCGATCGGTATCGCGTCGATCTTGCGGCCGCCCTCGACGCCTGGGGGTAGACCACGTCCGGCCAGTGATTGGCCTCTTCTTGTCTGCTTCCTATCAAAGCCTTACATCGGCGTTCTGCATCCTGGAAACCCGCGGTCGTCCTCTGGCTGGTCGAGCATCGCACGACGAATCGAGGTGCATCGGTTGGATTGGACGGGCCCGTCTACTTGCGATCGTGGCCGGGTTCGTCAGCATCCCGGTCATCGCGACCCTGCACCCAGCCGAAGTCATCGACGCCCCGGCGATGATGTCCATCACCTTCAGCGCCATCTTCTTCATCGCCGTTCACTCACTGCGCCCGGACGTCATCTTGCTGCACGAAACTGAAACCGAGACCCGCCCTGAGGTCGCCGAGCTTGTTGCCGTCGACCGAGGATGAGCCAGGCGTCACGGTGGATTCGGCCGCCGGCCTGTCATCATTACTCCATGCAGCCAGTCTGGGAGTTACCACTGTCGCCATCGGGCATCCTCGTCGACCTGACGAATGGGAAGCAGGTGCGCATCCGCCCCGTCCGGCCGGCCGATATCGAGTTGCTGCAGGCGGCGTTCCTTCGACTGTCACCGCAGTCGCGCTATTTCCGCTTCTTCCAGATGCGCGACACGCTCGATGAAAACCTCGCCGCGTCGCTCACCGACATCGACCATACGGATCACTTCGCCTGGGGTGTCTTTGATCCGGCCGAACAGTCCGACGGCGACGACGCATCGGGTCTGGGTATTGCTGTCGCCCGTCTGATTCGCGACGACGACCCAGCATCGGCTGAAGCTGCGGTGGTTGTGGTCGACTCGTATCACGGTCGGGGCATCGGCCGGTTTCTCCTGGAGCTGCTCGCCACGACAGCTGCCGACATTGGCGTCACAACGCTGCGTTTCGAGATCCTGCGCGAGAACCGACCGATGATCCAAATGATGGCGACGGCTGGCGCCACCGCTCACCGCAACGTCAACGACCCCTCGGTCGTCAACTATCACCTGGCCGTGCCTTCAGCCGAAGAGACCGACCCGCCGCTCGGCGCGCTCTACGAGTTGCTGCGCCATGTCGATCAGCTCGCGGGACCAAGCGAATCGTAGACAGTGCAGCTGCCTATTCGGTCGGGTCGGCGAGAAGCTTGCGGACCGATGGTTCGGCCGTGATCTCGCCGGTCGTCACGTACTTGTCGTGGTAGTTCGCGATCTGGTCGGGTACGTAGCGGTAGTTGGCCATCATGCCGGCCGACCGTTCGAAGCCAACCGGCAAGCTGTTGGCCAGCCAGTTCAGCCGTTCGACCCGAGCACCGTTTGAGAGATGAAAGTTTGCGACGCGACAGAGCGCTCGATCGTTGCGCTTCTCTTCCAAGACATAACGAGCGCCGAGTCGGAGCAGCGGTTCTTTCAACGCTTCTTCGTACTTGCCAGTGAGGTGCCAATTCGCAGTGTCGAGCACGGCATCGATTTGTTGGGCCACGTTCGGACCGCTGAAGACCCACCGCAGCGACTCGATCTCATCGGGCCGCAGAATCGCATCGCCTTCGGCGGCGATCGTCTCGGTCAGCCAACCGCGGAAGTTCGTGATGGGTGACAACGTCGAGAACGTCCGAAGATTCGGGAGATCACGCACGAGGGCAGTGACAACTCGTTTGATGAGTAGATCGCCGAGATTGACGCCGGCCAGACCGTCCTGGCAATTCGAGATCGAGTAGAAGATCGCGGTGTCGGCCTTGTCAGCATCGAGTTCCGGAGCGTCGAGATTGAGCAGTTCGGTCAGATCGCCAGCTAACCCCTGCACCAAGGCGATTTCGACGAAGATCAACGGCTCCTCCGGCATCCCGGGGTGGAAGAACGCGTAACACCGACGGTCGGAATCGAGGCGGTTCTTCAGATCTCCCCACGAGGTGATCGCGTGCACCGACTCGTAGGCGCTCAACCGTTCGAGCAGGGATGCGGGCGAGTCCCAGGTGATACGTCGCAATTCGAGGTTGCCGGCGTCGAACCATGCGGCGAGCACGTGCTTCAGTTCAAGATCCATCGCGCGAAACTCGGGGTCTGAGCTCCGAAACTCCCGCAGGTCGGCGCGGAGGTCGACCACAAACTTCACACCGTGTTCCATGCCATTGCAGCGAGTGAACAACAACTCTCGCGGCGGGGCCAGTGCGGAACGCAACTTCCGGTCAGCGCCAAGCACGGCGTCCGCGTCACCGACTGCGCGCGCATCGGCGTGTTCGGCGATCGCGGCATCGACGACGCCACGATCGAGCCCAAACGACGTGGCGAGGAGTTCGAAGAACCGCTGCCGCCCCGAGCCATCGAGCTCCATGTAATAGTCAGCGACCTTCGTCGCTCGCCGGCGCGCCGCCATCTCTCCCGCGGTCGGTGCGATCGTGAGCCGTATCTCTTCTTCCAGCCGGTCGCGGTCGCGATCGGACAGATCTGGCGATGGCGACGGCCGCAGCCGCTTGAGCGCAGCATCACTCGTTCGAAGGAGGCGGCGACGGGTCCTGGTAATGAGGTCGTGATCGGGGAGACGCATCAGCCTCAGTCTGCGGCGAGCAGCTGCCGGTCGCTACACCAGGCCCATACTCAGACGTTGAGTTCAGGTAGAAACTCGAACCCACCGATCATCGCGAGGCCCATAGCGATACTTCCAACCGCGACCAGGATGGCGACAAATGCATACAGTCGGAAATTCCGCTCCGCCGAAAGTAGGCCAAGTCCGGCCAGCGTGGCGATCCCGATATTCGCGACCACCAGACCAACGCACCACGCGGCGAGGAGCAGCAGCCCATTTGTTAGGCCGCCAATCCTCGATGCGACAACGAACAGAGCGATCTGCGTCGGACTTTCAATGCCTACTCCGTGAAGCATGCCGATACCGGCCGCGGTCCGTCCTTCGTACCGGCTAAACGGATCGTCGGGCAACGCGATCGCATGGTGATGGCGGTGGGCATGCGAGCTGGTGGGGCTGTGGCCGGCGTCGAACCAGCGTCGCCGTTGGCCGTTCGCGGGGTTGAGGGTCATTCCGGAGCCGACCGGTTCGACGACATCGACGGGCGCCTCAACGTCGAGGTGTGAATGGTCGTGGGCGTGGGTGGCCGTATGGCTGGCGGCATCGTCTTTCGGGTGGTCGTGGTCGTGCTGGTGATCGACCCCGATGGTTCGGCCCGATCGTGCGGTGCGGACCCGGCGGAGACCAGCGAAGGTCCCGGACAGCACGAGCATCCACCGGCTACGGAGCCGAAAGTCTTCGCCCTTGCGCCCGAGCTCGATCAGAACCCAGACGCCGAGGGCCACCAAGGTGAAGCCGACGACCCGGCCCAGCCACTCGGCAGTTCCTTCGGGCAACGTGGTGCTGAAAGCGATGACCAACACGCCGAGCAGAAAGACGACCGCCGCATGGCCGAGTGCATAGAAGAGCGACAGCAGCCACCCTCGGCGTCGTGTCTCGGCAGTGCTTGTGAGATCCGCGATGGCGGCGATGTGGTCCCAGTCGATCCCATGACGGAGACCGAGCGTGAGCGACGTGGCGAGGAGTCCAATCATGAGGCGCCGCCATCTTCGCGGCTCGCACCCGCGGTGTCCATCCAGGGACCGGCTTAACAACGGAGCGGATCGTCGGTCTGCTCCGCCATGAGAAGTAGGTGGCGGCGTGGCACCCTGGGCCGATGCGATCGTGCCGACTCCCAGTGACCCTCTGTTTGCTGTTGGCGACCACCTTGGCGCTCTCGGCCTGCGGCAGCGACGCGGACACCACGACTGATTCCACCTCGGCCACTGCGACCACGACCCCAACGGTCGAAGCATCTACGACGTCGGCTGAGCCGAACGAAACGCCGTCCTCGGGCCCAAACGACCGCACCTATCCTGATGTTGTCGACGTGGTCGTCGATACCGATGGCGACCGGGCCTTTCACTTCGCGACCACGCTGAGTTCGCCGTATGACTCGCCCGCTCGATATGCCGATGCCTGGCGGGTCACGTCAACCGATCGGTCCGTCGTTTACGGCATCCGTGAGCTAGCCCACGACCATGCCGACGAGCAGCCCTTCACCCGATCGTTGTCGGGAGTCGAGATTCCCGACTCGGTGAGCGAGGTCCTCGTCGAGGGCCGGGATCAGGTCAACGGATGGGGTGGAGCAACATTGGTCGTCTCCTTGCCCTGATCGGGTTGGTGGGTGCTCGGAACTGGGCCACTATTGAGTCATGCTCGATTTCCGACTCAGTCCCGAACTCGAAGAGTTGCAACAACACGCCCGGTCCGTCGCCGCCGAGGGTGTTGCTCAGTTCGGCCGACACAACGACAGTTGGATCAACGGCTTCTCCAAAGACTTCGCCAAGGTCATGGCGGCCGAGGGGTGGATTGGCATGGGTTGGCCCAAGGCCCATGGTGGCCACGAGCGCCCGGCGATCGAACGGGTCATCGTCGCCGAAGAGATGATCAGCGCGGGCGCCCCAATCGCCGCGATGTGGTTCGCCGACCGGCAGATGGGGCCGACCTTGATCGCGTACGGCACCGCCGACCAACAGGCCGAGTTCCTACCGAAGATGCTCACCGGCGAGACGACCTGGTGTATCGGCATGAGCGAGCCCGATGCGGGTTCGGACCTGGCCGGCCTCGCGACTTCAGCGGTGCGCGACGGCGACGATTTTGTCATAAACGGACAGAAGATCTGGACGAGCTTTGGCGATGTCGCCGACTACATCTACCTGATCTGTCGGACGTCGACCGATGGTCCAAAGCATCAAGGCATCTCCGAGATCGTGGTGCCGATGAGTACACGGGGCATCGAAGTACGGCCCATCCAAGACATGACGACGAACCGCCATTTCTGCGAGGTCTACTTCACCGATGCCAGGGTGCCGGCTGAGAATCTGGTCGGCGTCGAAGGTGATGCGTTCAAACAGACGATGGTCCAGCTCGCCCATGAGCGCGGCGGCATCGATCGGTTGGTCTCGAATCGCGCGCTCTACGAGCTCGCACTAGAGAAGGCCGACCGTGCCGATCCGCTCGTCCGCCAGGAGATTGCCGATCTGGAGATTGGCTATCGCATCGGCCGCCTACTCGTGTATCGCGAGACGATGAAACAAGCGCCACAAGGTTTCAGTGCGGCAACAAAGTGTTTCTGCACCGAACACGAATGGCGGGTTGCGCAGTTCGTCGCGAAGGTTCTCGGCCCGCACGCCGGGCTGTGGGACGACGTCACCAAGGGCCTCGCGTATGCACCCGGCTACACAATCATGGGTGGAACCTCCGACATCATGCGCAACATTCTCGGCGAACGAGTACTCGGTCTGCCACGCGAACCGCGACCGGCCATCTGAGATTTCGATCACGTAACCTCGACGGCAGCCATGCGACAGGTGACAGAACGATGAGTACGAGCGAGACGTTTGACGCCGCCGGTCGAGAGCGCGAGCTTCTTGCCGAGGCAAACTCTTGGGATACCTCCGCACCGGTGCCCGCGGCGCACGATGACATTCCAACGGTCGACATTGGCCCCTGGCTCGAAAGCGATAGCCCTGACGATCTTCGCGAAGCGGCAGATGCGCTTCGGCACGCGTCGGAGACCGTCGGCTTTTATCAGCTGGTTGGCCACGGTGTTGACCCGGCGATGATTCAACGCACCTTCGCAGCGATCAAGACGTTCCACGAGATTCCCGAAGCGGTCCGGCAGCAGATAACGATGGATCGGCCCGACTGGCCGATCGCCGGCGTTGGTTACCTGCCCGTGGGCGAACGCAAGCTGCCCCGTCGAAAGTTCGGCAACCTGAACGAGGCCTTCCTGCTGAAGTCCGACACCTCAATCGCCTTCGACGACAACCAGTGGCTCGCAGAAGCCGACGCGCCGGGCTTCAAGACCGCGGTCGGCGAGTTTGCGGCCTCGGTTGAAGCGGTTGCGCTGCGACTCGTGCCGGTCTACGCAGCTGCCCTCGACCTACCCACGAGCTTCTTCGACGATGCGTTCGCTGCGCCATTCTGGCGGCTGCGCATGACGCACTATCCACCGGATCCGCCCGGGCCCGACGGGGCCTACGGCATCGCGCCGCACGTCGATACGACGTTCTTCACGCTGTTGCTCCAGGACAGCCCCGGCCTCACCATCTTCCACGAGCCTCGCCAGGAATGGGTGGAGGTTCCCGTCATCGACAATGCGTTCGTTGTGAACTCGGGCGAGCTGCTTCGTCAGTGGAGCAACGACCGATTTCTTAGCGCGCGGCACTTCGCCAATAACACCATCGCGAACAACACCGGCGCCGCATCTCGCTACTCGATTCCGTTTTTCTTCAATGCGAATGCCGACTACGTGATGGAGTGTCTGCCGTCGTGTCACGACGATGACAACCCACCGAAGTATGCGCCGGTCTCGTATCGGGCGAGTCAGGCTGCGGTCCAAGGCGAATGACCGACCGCGTGGATCGCACGAGCTTTGACCTCATCGTCATCGGGCTCGGTGCGATGGGAGCGGCAACCCTGTACCAGGCTGCGCGCCAAGGACTGAAGGTTCTCGGCATCGATCGATACGCCCCGCCACACGAGTTCGGCTCGAGCCACGCCGAGAGTCGTATCACTCGCCTTGCCATCGGCGAGGGGTCACAGTACCTGCCGATCGTTGCTCGGTCCCACGAGATATGGCGCGAGATCGAGGCGGCCACCGGCGAGTCGATCCTTCACCAGACCGGCGGCTACGTGATCAACCAGAGCAGCCGGTCTGAGGACGACCGGTGGGGTAACTTCGTCGACGAGACCGCCCGGATCGCCGCCGACGCTGGCATCGACTATCAACTGCACGACCGGGACGAGATCGAACGCCGGTATCCGGCCATCAGCGTCTCCGAAACCGAGCGAGGCGGCTTCGAGCCGACTGGCGGCGTCGTGATGTGTGAGCGGGCAGTAACCAGTCAGTTGCAACTCGCAACCCAGCTCGGCGCCACGATTCACACCAACGAGCAGGTGCTCGACGTCAGGGCGCACGGCGGGTCCGTGACGGTCACGACCGGTGCGCAGGCCTACCAGTCCGAGCACGTGGTGCAGGCAACCGGAGCCTGGCTGGCCAGCCACGTTGCGCCGGTCGATGCCGCAGCGATGACCGTAACGCGGCAAGTGGTTTGTTGGTTCGAGGTCGACAATGTCGACACCTTCTCGGTCGACAACTTCCCGTTCATGCTCTGGGCCGGTCACACAATCGAGGACTACCTCGGTGTGTTTCCGATCGCTCCGGGCGCAACGCCAGCACTCAAGTTACTCGGGGAACAATTCGCCGTGCGGACCGACCCAGACTCGGTCGACCGAACCGTTCACCGTCACGAGATCGACGATCTCTACGATCGGCTCATCAGTAAGCGGCTCCGCGGGGTGCGTCGCGAAACAGTGCGAGCGACCGTCTGTCTCTATACAAATACCCCCGACGACCACTTCCTGATCGACCACCATCGAGACTCCGACCGAATCCTCTTCATGTCGCCATGCAGCGGTCATGGCTTCAAACATTCGGCCGCCCTCGGCGAAGCCGTCGCAACGTTGATCGCAACAGGCCGTAGCCCCATCGACCTCTCGTCGTTCCGACGCGACCGGCTCGCTGACTAACCAGAGCAGGCAACGAAATCAGCGCACAACGATTGGGTGCCGCGTGACGGCATTCCACAAGATGGTGTTGGGATGGAACGGCATCTCGTCCGGTTGAGTCGAGCCATCATCGGCTGTTGCCCGCGTGCGAATCTGATGATCGCCAGCGCCAAGATCGACGTCGACCGTAAACGGCGTCCACGCCCAGACTCCATCAACCTCGTTGAGTTCAGCTGGCTGCCATGGACCATCGTCGAGGCTCCACTCGACGCCGACGACGGTCGCCGAACCACAGCGGGCGTGACCCCGAATCTTGTGGTGCCCGGCCGCCAACGTTGCCGGCCATTCGAGCGCCAACGAGCTCTTCAGCGGATGGGTCGTTGTCGGCCCGGAAATCGTGCCGTCGGGCGTTCGGTGCACGTAGTACTCGTCAGCCCGCCATGACGGCACCCACGTCGATGACACCTCCAACCGGCCGAGCCACTTGACCGAGTACGCACCAATCCAGCCCGGCACGAGCAGGCGCATCGGATACCCGTGAGCGGCAAGTAGGGGAGCGCCGTTCATCTCAAGCGCCAGGATCGTGTCGTCGTGCCGCGCCTTGTCGATCGGTATCGACATGCGGGCCGGTTCACCTTCGACATTGTCGACGTCGAGGCCCTCCGGTCCGACCCAGCGGGCGTCGTCGGTCGGCTCGGCGAGCGCAAGCACCGACTGCAACGTTGGACCCGACCAGGATGCCATGCCCATCGCACCCAGCGTCCAGGGCGTGTCAGGCCCGATGCCCTCCGCGTTGTAACCACCAGCGAGCTGATACATCGCACGGCCGTTGCCAGCACATTCGAGCCAGCTCCTGACGGTCCGTTGCGGCAATGATGCGATCTCACTCATCGTCAACGAGCGAGGTCGAGCGACCGCATCACCGGCGATGCTGAGGGCCCACGACGCAGGGTCAACCACCGGAGCTGGGCTTCCGCTACAGACGAAGAAGCGATCGGTCGGCGTCGAGTCCGTTCCGAGATCGTCGGGCTTCGATTCGAGGCTCGTGCCGATCGCCGTGAGCCCAACCGCAGACTTGCCATAGTCGTTACCGGTCATTGCTTCGGCGCTCGCCGGATCTGTGAGTTCGAACGATTTGTCACGTTCGCATACTGCCCCGAGCGACCAACAATCGAGCGGCTTCAGGGACGAACCAACGGCGGCTAACGTCGCGCCATGGGGGAAAGCCAGACAGACACTGAAACCGGTCAGCCTCGCGACGGCGCGCTCAGCGGTATCCGCGTGCTCGACGCTGGGCTGATCGTGCAGGGTCCACAAGCCGGGCAGATGCTGCACGATCTCGGCGCGACGGTGATCAAAGTCGAGCTGCCAGAAGTGGGGGATCAGTCTCGTTGGATGCCGATGGCGCCCGACGACCCGCGGGCCCATTGGTTCATCGGCTGCAATCGGGGGAAACGAAGCATCACGGTCGATCTCCGTACCGATCCAGGCCGCGACGTCTTCCTTCGACTCGTCGAAACCGCAGACGTGGTCATCACCAACTTCCTGCCGGGAACGATGGAGCGCTGGGGTCTTGGTTACGCCGACCTCGCGGCGCGGAACGCGGGCATCATCGTCGGCTCAGGAAGCGCCTACGGTCCGATAGGTCCCGACGCGGTTCTAAAAGGTGCCGATCTCGGTGGTCAGGCCGCCGGCGGACTCGCGACGACGATCGGCGTCGACGGAAGCCCGGCTGAACCCGTCGGCGCAACGATCGCCGATCACATCGGCTCGCTGAATCTCACCGTCGGAATCCTCGCCGCCCTCCAACATCGCAACACAACTGGCGTTGGCCAACAGATCGAAGTGTCGCTCTACGGCGGCCAAATTTTCGCGCAAGCGTCAGAGATGACGTCCTACTTCCTCACTGGCCAGCTACCCGGACCCGGTCGCCAAGGTCACCCGTTGCTGAGCATGATCTACGGCATGTTCCCAACCGCCGATGGCCACATTGCAATCGTCGGCGTCACGCCCGATCGCAAACCCGCATTCTGGGAGCTACTCGGTCGACCGGACCTAAACGAGGTCGAACGTTTCAACGAACCGATCTTGGCACCCGAGACCAAGACGGAACTCTTTGCCATCTTGAACGACATCTTTGCAACCCAGCCGACGGCGCATTGGGAGGCCGAGCTACGCGCCGCCGACGTTCGTTACAGCCCGGTGCGCGACTATGCCGCCGTCGCCGAAGATGAAGGTGCGTATATCAATGGTTACCTGCAACGAGTGGAGCATCCCGAGTGGGGCGACGTGACCTTGCCCGGATCGCCGATCCGCATGTCGGGGACACCGACCACGCCTGGGGTCGTCGCTCCCGAGCTCGGGCAACACACCGAGGAGGTCCTGCTCGAGGTCGGCTACACCTGGGACGACATCGCAGTTCTCCGAGAAAACAACGCGCTCTAAAGCCATTTCGCCACCCTTGACAGCCCGAAAAATAGATCGCATGGCCCACTTTTACGCCGTTCGATAAACAACTAAGGTCCGCTCTTCAGGTCGTCATTGTGTCGGCCGATAGCAATAGGTATGCCCTCGGCGAGCCTGTCAGCAGACCTGGCGCGAAACTCAACCCGTAGCGTTCGGGCCACGTCTACCCTCCTCGCCGTCAAGGCTCGGAGCACCGCGTTCGGCGCGACCCGAATCGTCCTCTGCATCATCCTTGCCATCAGCATCACGTCGAACAACGTGACGATCGGCTGGGCGGTTCTCGTTGCGATCATCGCTGCAGTGATTGGTGCGTCGCTGTCGATCCTTTGGCTTGTCCAGAACTTTCGATCCGATCGCACGACTCGCCCGATTTACCCGCCCGCGTGGGCCCTCATCCTGATCGACGCCGTGCTGGCCCTCGGCATCATCTTGACTTCGACGATTGCTTCGGCGCCACTCGCGTGGGTCGCCCTCGTCATCCCCGTCACTGAAACCGCACTGGCCTACGGCCTCGCTCCGGCCGCCGCCGTCTGGATCGCCCTGAGCCTGTCGCACATGTCGTTCGTCGTCACGAATACGACGAACGGCTCGACGTCACTCCTGCTCGCACTACAGCAGCTCCTGGCCGTCTTACTCGTAGCAGTACCGGCCGGCATCCTGACCGCGACGGTCCGAAACCAAATTGAAGGACTCACGCACGAGCGGGAAAAGGCCGATGGGATGGCCCGACAGCTCCAAGCCGTCGCCGAAGCCGCCGAGCGCATGACCGGGGAAATGTCGTCGGCCGAGGTCCTCAGTGAAGCGACAAGGTCCTTGTTCGATCTGGGCTTCGACCAGGTCGACATCGTGATTCCGAACCGCGATGGGCGATGGCGCACCCTCGTGAGCCACCACCGCATGAACAAGCCCGGCGCAAGCGCCGCCATGCTGGCGGAGAACGCGGCAGCCAGTCGAGACATCGCCGTCCTGCGCCCCGACGGCGACATCGCTCGGCAACAGCTTCACCTCGCGGGCATGGAGTGGGGTTGCGCGGTGGCGCTCGACACTCTTGGCTTCTACGCGAATCCGGTCATTCGGGCGTGGAGCAGAACTCCTATGTCGGACGAAGCCGACACGTTGCGTTCGTTCCGGCTGTTGACGAACCAGATCGACAACATCCACCGCAACGCGGTCTCCGCCGAGTGGGCGACGCGAGAAACCGAGCGCCTCGCATTTGCGGCGGCCCACGACCCCCTGACGGGTCTCGCAAACCATGGCACGGTCATGTCGACGCTGCAGGCGCTGTGCGACGCAGGGCGGCGGGCCAGTGTCTTCTTCATCGACCTCGACCGATTCAAGCCGATCAATGACACCCTGGGGCACGAGGCTGGCGATCGCGTCCTCGTCGCCATTGGGCGGCGACTAGATCAGTTGATCGGTGAGGCGGGAACCCCCGGTCGAATGGGTGGCGATGAATTCATCGTGGTTGGCGACACGGAGCTATTGACGGTCGAAGGCGATCCGTATCGCGTCGCCGACTACATCCACCAGGTCATCGGCGAAACGATCGCCCTCGGGTCGGTTGAGGTTGCGGTTGGCTCCAGCATCGGGGCGACGTTTGGTACCGCGGAGGTCGGCGCCGACGAACTGACGCGACGGGCCGACGTCGCGATGTACTCGGCCAAACGAGGCGGCGGCGGATCACAGGTCTGGGATCCGGGCCTCGACGATGCCAACCTACTCGCGGCTGCAAACGCTGGCATTGGGCTGGCGAACCGATGACCGGCAAGGTCACCGATTGGTTCTCGGTCTCGGAGGAGAATCGTTGGTTCGCCCATCCGACCTTTTTGTCGGCAGCTGCCCTCATGGTCTTGGTCGTCGTCGCTGCCGGTGTCTACACGATCGCAGCCCGCGCCACCGACGTGACCCGACATGCGGAGGCCACGACCGCGCTCACCGAAACCCTGCGGCTCTCCTCGGCCATGCGATCCGACGTCTCGACCGTCGTCGTGCTCGACCACGCGGCCGATGCCGGGATCGACATCGATGTCGCCCGCCAGGACGTTCTCGCGAGTCTGAGCACCGGGCTCGAACAGATGATGGTAGTCCAACCCGACGTCGAAGGCCTCGATAGCGACGCCAGCGACAGTGGTATCTCAGTCGCCCTTGGCGACTTCGTCGACGCAACCTCGGCGCTGCTCGATCAACAAGGGAATCAAGCGTCGGTGGACCGCTTTGGCGAAGCCCACCGTGCGCTGACATCGGTGGTCGTGCCCAGGCGCGACGAACTGGTCGATGCTCTACAGCGCGACGCAACAGCGATGAACCGGACCGGATCAACGACCGGCTATGTCGTCGCGTTCATCGTCCCCGCGCTGGCGCTTTATGTCTTCGAGGCCCTGCGGCGTATTCGCCTTCGAAGCGTGTTGACCCAACAGGAGAATGCGGGTCTCCAGAGTCACGCTCAGGCGTCGGCCGCACTCGACGCGAGCGACCTCGCAACGCTGGAACACCACGCCGCCGCGCTCATCGCCGAAGCCAGAGTGGATAATCCAAAACACCGTGCCCATCTCGATGGCATCCGGCGGTCGTCCGCCGCACTTCGCACCAGAGCGATTGCTCGCGGTGCCGCACTGACGACGTCGTTATCTCCGGTCGACGTCGGTTCAGCACTCACGACCATTCTTGATGAAGCAGGTCTTGGACACCTCGAGTTTGTCTCCTCACTTGAGGGCGACGCGGCGTTGGCCGATGCGAAGAATCTCCGCTTCGCGCTTCGGGAACTGCTCACCAATGCGCTGACCCATGGCGAAGAACCGGTGCGGGTGAAGGCCTACCCCTGGAACGACACCATCACCATCACCATCTCGGACCGCGGTCCGGGTCTCGAACCGGACATCGAACGGGCGGTGTTTCGATCTGATCTTCGTACGGTTCGCCAGGATGTCGCGGCCGCTGGAGGGGCCGCCGGCCTCATTTCCGTGCGGTCGTTGGTCGAGGCGATGGGTGGCGGGTTCGAGCACGAACGCCAAGATGACACCACCTTCTTCGTCCTGAGGCTTCAACCGACCGATATCGAACAGAACAGTTACCGCCCGGCTCCCGCGCCGGTGTGAGCAGCCCACAGCGAGCCCGCGGCCATCCCTCCCGATCGAGGCCAGGGGAACATCGAGCTGCCCGTTCCCGTCGCTGCTCCCCAGGCGGGCTCCTACGGGTCAGGAGTAGCCTCTGGTATTGACATCGCTGCGAGCCGGTGCGATGTTCTCGCCATGGACACGATTCGTCTCACTACCGCCCAAGCCATCGTCAAGTGGTTGGTCGCCCAGCGCACCGTTGTCGACGGGAAAGCGGTCCCGATGTTTCCGGGCCTTTTCGGCATCTTCGGTCACGGCAACGTCACCTGTCTTGCCGAGGCCCTCGAGACGGTCCAAGACGAACTGCCGACGTGGCGCGGCCATAACGAACAATCGATGGCCATCTCAGCAATCGCCTATGCGAAGGCGATGAATCGGCGGCAAATTATGATTGCGACATCGTCGATTGGCCCTGGCTGCACCAACATGGTCACCGCCGCGGCGTTGGCGCACGCGAATCGCCTGCCGCTGCTGCTTTTGGCCGGTGACACTTTTCAGCACCGCGTTGTCGATCCGGTTCTGCAGCAGATCGAACGGTTCGATGACGCAACCGTGACCGTGTGCGACACATTCAAGCCGGTGACTCGGTATTGGGACCGGATTACACGTCCGCAACAGATCGTTCGTGCACTACCGCAGGCGCTTGCCACGATGCTCGATCCGGCCGACTGCGGTCCGGCGTTCATCGGCCTGCCCCAGGACATCCAAGCCGAGGCGTACGACTACCCGGTTGCATTCTTCGAGACCCGCGTGCACCACATCCGTCGGCCCGGCGCCGACGAGCGCGAGATCGCCGCGGCAGCTGCGGCTATCGCAGGAGGCAAGCGGCCATTGATCATCGCTGGGGGAGGGGTCCAGTATTCCGGAGCCGTCGAGCGGCTCACCGACTTTGCGGCGCGCCGCGGCATTCCCGTATCGGAAACCGTTGCGGGCAAAGGCACCCTGACGGCCGATCACCCGAACTATGTCGGCGGTATCGGAACGAGCGGCATTCCACCCGCCAACAACCTGGCCGAGGAGGCCGATGTGATCATCGCGATCGGCACTCGTCTCCAGGACTTCACCACCGCGTCATGGACGCTCTTTAAGGATCCGAACGCGACCTTCGTGTCGATCAACGCGGCCCGCTGGGACGCCAGCAAACACTTCGCAACCACGGTCGTGGCCGATGCTGACTCGGCGATCGCGTCGCTCGACGAAGCCCTGGGCGACTACTCCGTCGACCCCGCATGGCTCGCCGGTGGGCAACAAGACGTGCAGAGCTGGAACGAGTACCTCGACGGCATCGCGGCATCGCCCCAGGACGGGCGCATCACCTACCAGCAGGTCGTCCAAGCGTTCCACAAGACGGCGCAACCCGATGACTATGTGTTGTCGGCGGCGGGTGCCTTGCCGGGTGAACTGATCGCCGGCTGGCGGTGCCTTGCGCCCGGCACCTTCGATAGCGAGTACGGCTTCTCGACCATGGGGTACGAGGTCTCCGGCGGACTCGGCGCAAAGATGGCGCGACCCGACGGCGAGGTGATCGTTTTCGTCGGCGATGGCTCGTATCTGATGGCAAACTCCGACGTCTACGCGACGGTGTTCACCGGCCACAAGGTCATCTTCGCCATCTGCGACAACCTCGGCTTTGCGGTGATCAATCGGCTCCAGTTGAATACCGGCAATGCCGAGTTCAACAACCTGCTCTCGACGGCTCGCCACACCCCAGACGACCAGGGCGACTTTCCGAAGGTCGACTTTGTGATGCATGCCCAATCGATGGGGGCGGCCGCCGAACGGGTCACGGACCTCACCGACCTCGACGGCGCGATCGAACGTGCACGAGCCTCAGCGACCACCTACGCGATCGTCATCGACGTGGCCCAGTACGACTGGATCGAAGGTGGCTCGTACTGGGAGGTCGGCATTCCCGAGGTCAGTGAGCGCGAACAGGTACTTGTCGCGAGAGCGGAGTCCGACGCCGGCTTGAAGCATCAGCGGATGATTCACGGCTCCTGACCGATACAACGTCGCTATGAGTGCCGACGAAGGCGGTGCGGAAGCCGGGGACGATAGAGACCCGCGCTCGGGCAATAAACAACCGGGCGGTGAAGAGCTACCGACGTTGCAGAGCGAGACGAGCGTCATCGTGCTGAACGAGACCCTCGTGGTCTCCGAAACGTGGAATGGCACGCCGGCCTCGGTCGCCGTGCGGTGGTCGTTACTTCGAGCGGCCGCGAACGCGGCGTCGCTGGTGACGGTTACGACGAGCACCGACGATGCCAACACGGCTGTTGTCGCCAGCGATGTTCGAATTGAGCTGCTTGGCGATGATCTGTACAACCGCCTCACCCGTGGCGTCGAGGTCGTAGTGCACGACTACGAGGTTTTGGCGGGACCTGCCGAGTTGTTGCGCAATTCGGCAGGCCATGCCCTCGTCGAGAAGATTGCGGGCCACGCGATCACCTGGCCCCTGCGGTAGCCGCCGTAGTACCAACCGCCGCCGTCTTATTGGATCGGCAGACGCTGCGTTCGGCTCAGGTCGGCAAGCAGGTTCGACTGCAATGCGCCGTACGACAGTGACCACAACTCATCACCAATCACCAGCGTGCGGATGATCGGATCGTCGCCCGGACCCTCGGGCCAGCACATTTCGAAACGATCGTCGGGCGACACGCCCAGTGCTGCGACGTCGATGCCACCGTCGCGGAGCATGTCGATCGGGAATTCTTCGTAGCAGGACATGCCGGCGGCGCCGCCCTGGCCGTCTCCACAGCGTTGCACTTGGCCCTCGTCGGCCATGAAGCTGAATTCTTCGAGCATCCAGTACAAATCGGAGTTCTCGTCGACGGCGGACTGCAGCCCGCGCAGGTCATCGCCGGTCAGAACGGTGCAGTTCGTGCGCCCGACTTCGACTTCCTCGTCGTCGCCATGATCGATACGACCGACCTCGGAGATGCCGTTCTCGCGATCGACGCGGAACGCAACGGCGCCCCAAAAGTTCTCGGACCACGAATTGATCGGAAACACAGCCAGGTTCTGCGGAGCCCACCAAAGGAACGAACGATGGTCCCATTCGGCCTCGGTATAGGCGTTCGGCAGGACCCACGTATCGATGTCGATTGGGTTGTCGAGATCGGCCACGTCGAACAGCGTCATCTTGGCGCCGGTCGTTTGTCCTTCTTCGGTGGCCTCTTGGCCAATACCGAGAACGAGGTTCTCGCCGATCGGATGGAGCTGACCGCTATACCCGGTGATCTTCAACTCGCCGCGTACTACCGGGGCCGTCGGCTGCGACAGATCAACCGTGTAGAACGGGTCGGTTTGGCGGAACGTGACCACATAGGCAATGTCGCCGACGAATCGCACCGACCGGATGGTCTCGCCTCGGCCCATATCGCCCACCGAGCCGATGACCACGAGTTCGTCCCCCTGCCGTTCGAGAACCTGCACAAAGCTCTCTGACGTCGAGCCGTCGCCGCCCCACGGCGCACCATCGGTTGTCGCAACCCGGAGGTGTCCGTTGTGCTCCGACAATGCGAACTGATTCAGCAGATGGCCACGCACCGATCCCGATGCGCTGTAGCTGGCTGCGCCACCAGAGATGTCGAAACTGTGGACCGAGGTGGTGTACGCCTCGCTGAGGCGACCACGGTCCTCGGTGCTCAGCGCCGGATCAAACCAGTTGTTCGTCGCCAGGTAGACCGATGTGTCCGATGCATAGACGGTCTCGCCCGACGCCATCACGGTCGCCGCCTGACCGTTACCCAGCGGCGCCGCCATGTCGAAGCTGAGCAACGACAGCGAACCGAAACCGGAGAAACTCGACGGCACATGGACCCGGTCGCAAGCGGTCAGAAGGCCGCGCTCCACCTCGACACCGTTGCGATCAATCGAGAACGTCGGCAACCAGTCTTCGAGCGTCGACTGTCCGACCGCGTTTCGGTTGGCCTCGCGGGCTGCGTCCTCACCATTGCTGTTTCGGGGAAAGACAAACGGAAGCTGATTGGGGTTGGACTGCACCGCAACCCGGGCGATGCCACCGACAAGGCGGGCACTCAAGTACCGACCCTCAACCGCCATTCGACTCGCGATCGTCGGTCGGGCTTCATCGCTGAGGTCAAGCTCGAACATCATTGCGGCCGGGCCCTCACCGCCGAAGTCGGGTACTGGGCTGTCGTTGAA
>Ga0209828_1001681_pt1 | contig 19633 bp, 14 predicted proteins | sample MaitaG_FD_187429 | JGI IMG/M metagenome (GOLD analysis project Ga0209828, IMG submission 187429) | Marine algal microbial communities from Maine, USA - Maine_Asex2 metaG (SPAdes) (version 2) | ecosystem: Host-associated > Algae > Red algae > Unclassified | place: Maine, USA | collected 2015-01-05 | reverse complement strand
GCCACTGGCGAACAACCCCGACTCGCGGGCAGTGGTTCTACATGGTTCGTGGAAGGGTCGTTTGCCCAACGCGGCTTGACGGTCGCGAAAGCGACGCCCTCGCTGCCGTAGGGGCAACCCGACGAACAGCGGCATTGGAAGCCGACGCTGGCAGTGACAACACGACCCACCGCCGCAGGCGGTGAGGGCGTGCTACTTGCCGCGTTGGCGTTGAGCGCGAGTGCGCTTCAGCATCTTGCGGTGCTTCTTCTTGCGCATGCGCTTGCGACGTTTTTTAACAAGTGAACCCATGAGGTCCATGAACCTATCGGCTCTGACGGCAAACCACGAAGTTTGCGACGGCAATATTGCTAGCGTGAGGGTTGCTGATGGCCGGTAGTTCAGTTGGTTAGAACGCCTGACTTTGAATCAGGAGGTCGCAGGTTCGAACCCTGCTCGGCCAGCACATGAGTTTTCATCTCTCTGCAATCGTCCTCGCAGCGGGCCACGGCACCCGTATGCGGTCAGAGTTACCGAAGCCGTTGCACGTACTTTGTGAGCGTCCGATGGCGGCCTGGGTGCTCGAAGCGCTCAGCGCATCCGACGTCGCAACGATCGCCGTTGTGATCGGCCACGGCGGCGAAGACGTCAGTAAGGGACTGCAGGCCGCGGTCGATATGCCGCTGTCGTTTGTCGAACAACAAGTACAGCGTGGTACCGGCGACGCGGCGAGCGTTGGGCTTACGGGGCTTCCCGATGACCCGACCGGCATGGCCGACGTGCTCGTGCTCCCCGGCGATACGCCGTTGCTCCGGCCGGAAACGATCGCCGACCTCGTCCGGCGCCACCGCGAGGCCGATTCGGTCTGTACGTTGCTCACGGCCCGCCTTCCCGACCCCACCGGTTATGGCCGCGTCGTACGCGACAGTGACGGGGGCGTCGAGCGCATCGTCGAACACGCCGACGCGACTGCCGACGAGCGAGCGATCGACGAGATCAACACGAGCATCTACTGCTTCCGCCAAGGGCTGCTCTCCCCGGCCTTGCGCCGCATCACGCCCGACAACGCGCAGGGCGAGTTCTACCTGACCGACGTGATCGAAGTTCTGCGGTCGACCGGCCATCGGGTCCACGCTCACGTTGTCGATGATCACGTTGAGTGCAACGGCGTGAACGATCGTGCGCAGCTCGCAGCCGCCGAGGTCGAGTTGCAACGCCGTATCAACGTCGATGCGATGAAGAAGGGCGTGGCGATGCCGGATCCGGCTCACGTCTCGATCGGTGTCGACGTGCAACTCGGCGTCGACGTCACCATCCTGCCGGGCACCATGCTCGCAGGATCGACCGTTGTGGGCGACGGCGCCGTCGTCGGCCCGAATACGACACTTACGAATTGTGCCATTGGCGCCACCGCCCGTGTCGAGAACTCGGTCGGCGAACATGCCGAGGTAGGTCCCGGGGCCCATGTCGGACCCTATGTCGTCCTCGAAGCCGGAGCTCAGGTAGGTTCGCAGGAACGAGTCACTGCGTTCACCGTCGTACCAAACGGCGACGGTTGAGCCACCACGGCAGCGGCTCGACAGCGGCGACAAATCGTCGCAGGAGTAAATGACCGCCACGTCCTCTTGGGGGGCCGGGAACCATGCAGATCACGTCGAGCAAACATCTTCACCTTCTGTCAGGGCGGGCCCACCCCGACCTGGCGCAGGAAGTGGCCGAACATCTCGGCGCAACGCTCATCGACGCCAACCTGGCTGAGTTCGCAAACGGCGAAATCTACTGCCAGTTCTCACAGTCGATCCGGGGTGGCGACGTCTTCATCCTGCAGACGCACTCGCCGACCGACACGCTGTCGATGAACGATGCGATCATGGAACAGCTGATCATGATCGACGCAGCTCGGCGCGCATCGGCCAAGAAGATCACGGCCGTCATTCCGTTCTTCGGTTACGCCCGCCAGGATCGCAAGGCGTCCGGGCGTGAGCCAATCTCGGCGAAGCTCATGGCCAACATGTTTGCGGCCGCCGGTGTCAGTCGGCTGGTCAGCCTTGACCTGCACTCGAACCAGATCCAGGGGTTCTTTGATGGACCATGGGATCACCTCGTAGCAATGCCCGTGTTGATCGACGCAATCGAGCGAATCGCTGGTCGCGACGAGCTAGTCATCGTGTCACCCGACGCGGGTCGCGTGAAGGTCGCCGAGCGCTACTCGAATGCGGTCGGCGCCGACCTCGCCATCGTCCATAAACGGCGGGTCAAGGGCAAGCACAACACGGTCGAAGCAAAAGACGTCGTCGGTGAAGTCAGCGGCCGGACGTGCGTGCTGATCGACGACATGATCGACACCGGTGGCACGATCTGCGCCGCCGCCGAACAGCTCGTCGACAAGGGTGCGTCGCGGGTTCTGGCCGCGACAACCCACGGTGTGTTCTCGGGCCCCGCCATCGATCGGCTGAAGAACTCGGTCATCGAAAAGGTGATCGTCACGAACACGCTCCCGATCCCAAGCGAGAAGCAGATCGACAAGTTCGAGATCGTGTCGTGCGCTCCGCTGATCGCGGCCGCAATTCGCGCCGTGTTCGAAGACACCTCGGTTAGCGAAATCTTCGGCGGCGCCAACCAGACGTAACTCCTTATTCGCTCCTGCGTCGCGAAGCGTTTCCACGCAGGCCTGGGCGTGTCGCCTTTGGAGCGTCGCTCCGCTCCTCCGAGATCACTGGACCGTCTGTTCGCTCCTGCGTCGCGAAGCGTTTCCACGCAGGCCTGGGCGTGTCGCCTTTGGAGCGTCGCTCCGCTCCTCCGAGATAACTGGACCGTCTGTTCGCTCCTGCGTCGCGAAGCGTTTCCACGCAGGCCTGGGCATGTCGCCTTTGGAGCGTCGCTCCGCTCCTCCGAGATCACTGGACCGTCTGTTCGCTCCTGCGTCGCGATACGCCTTGACGCGAACGGTCAGACGATGTCAGAGCTGGCGGCGTTCTTTGGCGCCGGCATAGAGGATGTTGGCGAACGCGGCGTTGGCCGCGGTGCGAGCGCTGACGCCGTCGGGGTCACACTCGGTCGTCGGGCGGGGCGCCTCGATCCAGTGATCGGCGAGTGGCGCTCCGGCAATGTGCATCACATGATGTTCGCCGCGGGTTGGTCGGACGTCGTGACCCAAGTACGACTGCAATGCGAATCCGACTCGACGGGTCGATGATCGGTTCGGCTGTGACCCATGCACCAGCCAGGGGTGATGCAACGACATCTGTCCGGGAGCGAGCGTCAGATGCACCGTTTCGGCCTCGTCGATGTCGCCGACGCGTTGGCCGCGGGTGAGAATGTTGTCGACTCCGAACGTGTCTTCGTGGCGCCGCCGCCCGCTGAGGTGGGTGCCGGGGATGACCGACACGCAGCCGCTCTCGATAGTGCTTGGCGACAGCGCGATCCACGCCGTTACGAAGTTCGGCGGCTCGAGTGCCATGTAGGTCGCATCTTGATGCCATGACACGAATGCCGCCGAGTCAGGTTCTTTAACGAAGAGCACCGAACTCCAGAGTGCAACATCGTCGCCAACGAGCGAGATCGCAGGCCCGACAACTCGGGGGTCGGTCGCGATATCGGCGAGGAACGGGAAACTTACGTGAGCGTTGTTGCGATTCTCGGCCGCAAGCTGGCCGGGGTGGCGGGCCTCCGCATCTTCGAACTTGGCAAGCAGCGCGGCGGCTTCGTCCGCGGAGAACACATCGATTGGCGACACCCAGCCCATCGTGTGGTACTGGTCGATCTGCTCAGCGTTGAGGGTCGGTGGTAGCACCGCGACAGTCTTTCCCGAAAATCGGGGGTCGACAAAGTTCCTTCGACCCAGAGGGTGAGTACGCAAGGTTCAGCGTTATCATGGCCGGTTGTTCTTTCCGGCCTCTTAGAGATTTCGAGCTATGACGAACCAAGTTGCACTCAACGCCACGACAAACCGCCTCCAGGGCAGCCGCGAGAATCGCCGTCTGCGTCGAACGGGTCAGCTTCCAGGCGTCGTCTACGGTCTCGGCGGCGACGCTCAGTCCGTGGCCGTGAACTACCGCGAGGCTCGCAGTGCGCTGACAACCGACGCCGGTCTGAACGCCATTCTCAACCTCGACGTCGACGGCGATCAGCAGCTTTGCATCGTCAAAGAGGTGCAGCGTCATCCGGTTCGCGACGAGGTCATCCACGTCGACTTCTTGCGAGTCGATCCGAACGTCGAAGTCGAAGTCGACGTGCCGATCGTCCTCGCCGGTGAAGCCAAAGAGGTCGCCAACGAAGACGGCATGATCGACCAGGCGCTGTTCTCGATCTCGGTGTTCGCGAAGCCGATGGCCATTCCCAACGAGCTCGAGGTCGACATCAGCGCAATGGCGGTCGGTGACTCGATTCGTGTCGGCGACGTCGATCTTCCCGAAGGCGTTCGTGCAGCTACTGATCCCGACGAAGCCGTGGCCGTGGCCGTAGTTACCCGTTCGACGATCGAAGCAATGGCTGCTGAAGAAGCCGCGGAAGCTGCCGCAGAGGCTGCTGAAGACGGCGGCGCGGCCGCCCCAAAGAGCGACGGCGAAGAAGGCGGCGGCGACGAGGGCTAGCCCTCGGACAGCGGCTACCGCCCCATCTGTCGAAAATTCAGCATCCGGTCAGGACGAACTGTGGCTTTCGGGCGCAAGCGGTCGAAAGCGAACAAGGAACGGACCGGGACACCGGCCGACCTGCTCGTCGTCGGTCTCGGCAACCCCGGGGCCGAGTACGAGGGCACGCGTCATAATGTCGGTGTCGAGGTCATCGAATTGCTTGCCGAACGGCACGGTGGTTCCTTGCGGAAGGGCCGGGAAGCCGCCCTGGCCGCCGAGGTGCTTATCGGTGACCGTCGGGTCGCGTTGGCGTTCCCGCAGACGTTCATGAACCGGTCGGGCGAGTCGGTTCGACCGTTGGTCCGACGCCATGGCATCAGCGATCTCGAACGGCTCGTCGTCGTGCACGACGAGCTTGATCTTGAAGCTGGCGCGCTGCGAGTAAAGGTCGGCGGTGGCCTCGCGGGCCACAACGGCTTGCGTTCGATCCGCGACCATCTTAAGTCAGCCGACTTCGTCCGAGTCCGGGTCGGGGTCGGCAAACCTCCAGGGGAACGGCGCGGTGCCGACTACGTGCTGAAACGGCCTGGCAAAGCCGACCGAGTCGAAATCGATATCGCAGTCCAATACGCCGCCGACGCCATAGAAACCATCTTGAACGAGGGCCCCACAGTGGCGATGAACAACTTCAACGGGACCGGCCGTTCGTGACCACCGAAACTCGCTTTGGAGCGCTGCTCGACAAGGTCGCCGCCGACCCGGCCCTCATCGAGGTTCGGGGCACACGAACCGCACAACTGGCGGTTCCTGAAGCGGCCCAGCCAATCGTGTTGGCATCGATGGCCCGGTCCGGCAGTCGCCACCCGCTCTTTGTCGTTACCGCGACAACACCGAGCGCAGAACGGCTCGTCGCCGACCTCGGCACCTGGCTCGACGCGGAAGAGGTCGCGTACTTCCCAGCATGGGAGACGTTGCCGTTCGAACGGGTCAGTCCCGGCACCGAGACGATGGGCCGCCGACTCAAGACCCTGCACGCGCTGCGCGACCCCGACCGCGGGCCAGCGATCGTCGTCGCCCCAGTCCGAGCGCTGCTCCAACGCCTTGGTCCGGGCCACGATCTGGTCGAGCCAGTCGAAGTCGGCGTCGGCGACGTCATCGACATTCAAGAACTCGTGTCATCGTTGGTCGACATTGGCTACCGACGCGACGAGCAGGTCGAACACCGAGGCGACATCGCGGTCCGTGGCTCGATCGTCGACGTGTTTCCCTCGACGGCCGACGCGCCGGTTCGCATCGACCTTTGGGGTGACGAGGTCGACCGGATGACCGAGTTCTCCGTCGCGGATCAACGGTCGACGGTCTCGGTCAGCGGCATCAGTATCTTCCCGACTCGCGAACTGTTGCCCGACGCCGACATCGAAGCCCGCGCTGAAGAGCTCATCGCTACTGAGCCGTGGGGGCGCGAACAATGGCAACGGTTGGTCGATGGCGAAACGTTCGATGGCATGGAGTCGTGGCTGCCGTGGGTGACCGAGGGCGAAACGATCGTCACCGACTTGTTGCAAGCCGACGCTCACATCGTCCTGCTCGAACCGCAACGGCTCCGGCACCGGGCCGACGATCTGCTCGCTGAAGAAGCCGATCTCGCCGCGACACTCGCCGTGACCTGGGGCGCGGTCGAGAACAAGGAAGACGCCGACCTGCCGCGGTTGCACGTGCCGTTCGATCGCGTCCTCGCGCGAACGCAGGCGCCGATGTGGTCGATGGCATACACGCCCGAGAGCCCGGGCGTGACGACGATCGCCGGTCTCGGTTGGGACGCACCGACGGGGGAGGGGCGAGGCCCACTTCCCCAGATGCGCCAACTGCTCGCCGACGGCTACCAGGTCGTCGTTGCCGCCGATGGCGCCGGTTCAGCGCCGCGGATTGAGGCGTTCGTTTCCGAACACGACGTGCAACTTTCGATCGTGAGCGCCGACGAACTGGGTGACAACAACGCGATCGTCGTCGCCCCCTTGCTGCAGGGTTGTGTCCTGCCCGATGTGAAGCTCGCCGTTCTCGCCGAGACCGAGATCACGGGCCGGCGACGCGCGCACCGCCCCCGGCGCCGCCGACGGGCCGCCGACGGTCTCGCAGTCAGCGACGATCTGAAACCGGGTTCGTACGTCGTGCATCCGCATCACGGTGTCGCCCGGTATGGCGGCATGGTGACCCGTGGTATCGGTGGAGTCGAACGCGACTACCTGCTGCTCGAATACCGCGGCGCTGACAAGTTGTATGTGCCGTCCGACCAGATCGACATGGTTCGCCAATACACGGGCGGCGATTCCCCGCGGCTCAGCAAGATGGGCGGGGCCGATTGGCAAAAAGCCAAAGGCAAAGTGCGGTCGGCGGTCGAAGAGATCGCGCAAGAGCTGGTCGTTCTCTACCAAGAGCGGGCAACAACGAAGGGCCATGCGTTCTCCCCCGACACGCCATGGCAGCAGGAGCTCGAAGCGGCGTTTCCGTTCCAGGAGACCCCGGACCAGCTGACGGCGATTACCGATGTCAAAGCCGACATGGAAAGTTCGATGCCGATGGACCGGTTGGTCTGCGGCGACGTTGGCTTCGGCAAGACCGAAGTCGCCGTCCGAGCTGCGTTCAAGGCGATTCAAGACGGCAAGCAGGTCGCGATCCTCGTGCCGACGACCCTGCTCGCGCAGCAGCACCATCAGACATTCACCGAGCGCTTCGCGAGCTTCCCGATTCGGGTCGAAGTGCTCAGTCGATTTCTCACCGCGGCGCAGGCCCGCAAAGTCGTGCAGGACACTGCCGACGGCGAAGTCGACCTGCTCGTCGGCACGCACCGCCTGCTGTCCGATGACATGAAGTTCAAAGACCTCGGCCTGCTCGTGATCGACGAAGAGCAACGGTTCGGCGTCAGCCACAAAGAGAAGGTCAAGGCGATGCGCGCCGACGTCGACGTACTGACCCTGACCGCCACACCGATTCCGCGCACCCTCGAATTGAGCCTGACCGGCATTCGTGATCTCACGCTGCTGAACACGCCACCGGCGGCCCGCCAGCCGATTTTGACCTACGTCGGCGAGTACGACGAACGGGCGGTCGCGGAGGCCATCCGGCGAGAATTGCTTCGTGAGGGGCAAGTCTTTTTCGTGCACAACCGAGTGATGGACATCGACCACGTCGCGGCGTCGCTTCGTGAGCTGGTGCCCGAGGCCCGAGTCGCTGTCGCCCACGGGCAGATGGACGAAGCCCAGCTCGAAGAGATCGTCTACGACTTCTGGGATGGCAACTACGACGTCCTCGTCTCCACAACGATCATCGAGTCCGGCATCGACATGCCGACGGTGAACACACTTGTTGTCGATCGCGCCGACTTGCTCGGGCTCGGTCAGCTACATCAGCTGCGCGGCCGAGTCGGCCGAGCCGGGTCGCGGGCGTACGCCTACCTGTTCACACCGCCCGACAAGTCGCTTACCCAAGAGGCGTATGAGCGGTTGAAGACGATCGGCGAGGCGACCGAACTTGGCTCGGGCTTTAAGATTGCGATGCGGGACCTAGAAATTCGCGGCGCCGGCAACCTGCTCGGCACCGGACAGTCGGGCCACATCGCGGCCGTCGGCTACGACCTCTACTGCCAGCTCGTGACCGAAGCGGTCGCGGAACTCAAGGGCGAAACCCCGCAGATCATCGAAGAGATCAAACTCGAGATCCCGGCCGATGCCTTCTTGCCCGACGACTACGTACCAAAGGAAGCGATGCGGATCGCGGCCTATCGCCGACTCGCAACCGTGAACACCGCAGCCGAGGTCGACGACATCCGGGCCGAATGGCTCGATCGTTATGGCCCGATCCCCGACGCGGCCGAACAGCTCCTCGGTGTTGCCTCGCTGCGAGCCGAAGCGACCCGCATCGGCATCCGCGAGATCACCCACACGAAGGGCCCCGGCTTCGGTGGCCCAAAGTGGATGGCCAGAATCGCGCCCGTCTTCCTCAAGCAGAGCAAACAGGTGCGCCTCGAACGGCAGTTCAAACACGCCAAGTACAAGGAGGAGGCGGGCATTCTGCAGCTTCCGTTCTCGTCCGCCGCGACCGCAGCCACCGAACTGGTCGAAGCGCTGCAGAGCCTCGTGCCGATCGAGTCACCAGCTACCGAAGCCGAGACCGCGGCAGCTCGGTGATGGCCAACCAGGCGATCACGTGTCGCTCTGCCAGACTGCGGGTATGACCCCAGTCGTTCATGTCGTCGGGCTTGGCCCAGGTGGCGCCAAGCTGATCACGGCGGAAACGCTCGACATCCTCGAACGGCTTCCGCATCGATACCTGCGCACGACCCGGCATCCGGCGGCCGAAGCCGTCGTTGGCGCCGAATCGTTTGACGAGCTCTACGAGACCGCCGAAACATTCGACGACGTGTACGCCGGCATCGTCGAGCGGCTGATCGCCGCGGCCACTGAACATGATGAGATCGTCTATGCCGTTCCCGGTTCTCCGCGGGTCGCCGAACGCGCTGTCGACATGCTCGTTGTCGATGGGCGGGTCACGGCGAAGATTTACGCGGCGTTGTCGTTCGTGGATCTGTCGTGGGTCGCGCTCGGCATCGACCCCCTTGCCGAAGGAGTCCGCATCGTTGACGGCCGCCGCTTCGATGTCGAAGCTGCTGGCGAGCGGGGTCCGTTGCTGGTCGCTCAATGTGATCAGCCGAGCGTCTTATCCGATATCAAACTGAGCGTCGACGATCCTGGCGACGCGACGATCACGGTGATCCAGCGGCTTGGTCTGCCCGACGAGCACATCGTCGAAGTTCCGTGGAACGACCTCGACCGGGTCATTGAGCCCGACCATCTCACCAGCGTCTATATCCCGCGGCTTGGCGAGCCGGTCGCCCCGGCTTTCGCTCGGTTCGACACCATGGTCAAGCGACTCCGAGTCGAGTGCCCGTGGGATGCCGAGCAGACCCACGACAGTCTGCGCCGGTATCTCCTCGAAGAGGCGTACGAGGTGCTCGAGGCGATCGACGACCTCGATGTCGAGGCCGGTACCGGGTACGACCTGCTCGAAGAGGAGCTGGGCGATCTGCTGTACCAGATCTTCTTCCACGCGATCCTCGCGAGTGAGGCTGGCCAGTTCACGGTCGGCGATGTTGCGACGCGTATCTACGACAAGCTGTTCGGTCGTCATCCGCACGTCTATGGCGATGTTGATGCCGCCGATTCTGACGCCGTCGTCGCGAACTGGGAGCAGATCAAGAAGGTCGAGAAGGGCCGCACATCGGTCATGGAGGGTTTGCCCGAGGCGCTTCCGGCGTTGCTCTACGCGCTGAACGTCCAGAAGAAGGCGGCCCGCCTCGGTTTTGGGCTCGACGGACTCGACGCCGCCTTGGCCGATGTCGACGACGAGCTCGCTGAACTGCGGGCCGAACCCAACGCGCATGAGGTCGGCGATCTGCTGTTTGCTGGCGTGCAGGTTGCCCATCAGCTCGATGCTGACCCCGAGATGTTGCTGCGCGATGCCGCCAAGCGGTTCCGCAACCGGTTCCAACACATGGAGGCCGCGGCCGAAGCCGATGGCGTCGCATTGCTTCACCGGAGCGAGGCGGAACTCACTGCCATGTGGTCCGCCGCCAAAGCCGCCGAGGGTTAACCGCCCGTCGCCTGCAGCGACGCTTCACCACTGAACGGTCCGCTGAATTCTCCGCTGATGCGCGCCGCGGCGCAGAACGAGCCGCAGAACGATCTGCCGAACTATCTATTGAGCGCGAGCCTCAGGAGCCCTATCATGCTCAAATTGCTCATTGCCCACATTGGCAACATCTTGGATTTTCGAAGCCGAGGTCGGAAGCCGATGAAGTTTCGAGCAGCGGTGCGCCCCCGATCGCACCCGTGGCCACAAAATCTACGACGACCGTTTCATGTCGGCGGCCGTCACCCCCGGCACGAGCGCGACGTCACGCGTTCTCTGCTCTTTCCCGACCCACCACACCCCCTGACCCACCACAACCAGGAACTCCCCAAGAAGATGGAAGGCAACCGTTGAGCACCATCAGCGAAATCCACGGCCGACAGGTCATCGACTCCCGAGGCAACCCGACCGTTGAAGTCGACGCAACGTTGGCGTCCGGCGAGACCGGCCGAGCAATCGTGCCTTCAGGAGCATCGACCGGTCAGTTCGAAGCGGTTGAGCTACGCGACGGTGGTGACACGTGGAACGGCAAAGGCGTGGCGACAGCCGTCGGCCATGTGAACACGGAGATCGCTGAATCACTGATCGGCCACGACGCTCTCGACCAGCGCACGGTCGACCGGGTGATGTTGGCGCTCGACGGCACCGACAACAAGGGCCGGCTCGGTGCCAACGCCATCCTCGGCGCGTCCCTTGCTGTCGCCCACGCCGCAGCTGCCCACGTGGGCCAACCGCTGTACCGCTACCTCGGTGGCGCTGACGCCCACGTCCTGCCGGTACCGATGATGAACGTGATCAACGGCGGCGAACACGCAGACAACAACATTGACCTTCAGGAATTTATGGTCATGCCCGTCGGCGCCGCGTCGTTCAGCGAGGCGATGCGCTGGGGCATCGAGACCTACCACGTACTGAAGGGGCTGCTGCATGATCGCGGCCTCAGTACCGCGATCGGAGACGAAGGTGGCTTCGCTCCGAACCTCGGCTCAAACGAGGAAGCCGTTCAGCTACTCGTCCAGGCGATCGAGGGTGCCGGGCTTCGTCCCGGTGACGACATGGCGATCGCGATGGACGCGGCCGCCACTGAGTTTTTTCATGACGGCAACTACGTATTGGCCGGAGAAGGCCGCACGCTGTCACCCGAGGCGATGGTCGCCTATTTCGCCGACCTCTGTGACCGGTATCCGATCGTTTCGATCGAAGACGGTCTCGACGAGGATGACTGGGACGGTTGGGTTGCTCTGCAAGCAACTCTCGGCGACCGGGTGCAGCTTGTTGGCGACGACCTGTACGTCACGAATGTCGACCGCTTGCAGCGCGGCATCGACATGAAGGCATCGAATTCGATCCTGATCAAGGTGAACCAAATCGGTTCTTTGAGCGAGACGCTCGAAACCGTTGGCCTGGCAACTCGGGCCGGTTTCACGTCGGTCATGTCGCACCGCTCCGGTGAGACCGAAGACACGACGATTGCCGACCTCGCAGTCGCCACGAACTGCGGTCAGATCAAGACCGGCGCCCCGGCCCGCAGCGACCGGGTCGCCAAGTACAACCAGCTACTCCGCATCGAAGAACACCTCGGCGAGTCTGCCGCGTTCTGGGGTTCAGCCGCGCTGGCCGGAGGCTGAGCGGCACTGTGGGTTTTCGTTTGCGGGCTTTGATTTGGCCCCTGTTGTTGGTGGTGACGGTGATGGTCGTGCTCGGGTACTTCGTGTTCCCGACCGGCACCTTCATGGCCCAGCGCGGCGCGGTCGCCGCAGCTGCCGACGACCTGTCAAACCTTGAGACGTCAAACGCAGATCTTCGCGAGCGCATTCGACTGCTCAATACCGACGAAGAGATCGAACGCGTCGCCCGTCGCGATTTCAACCTTGTCTTCCCCGGTGAGGAGGCCTACGCAGTCCTTCCTCCACCGCCGAAGGCCGTGAGCCTTCCGGATGCGTGGCCGTTCCACGTCATCCGTGATGGCCTCGCTGATTAGTCGGCGGACAAGCCATGAACGGCATTTGACGTGGGCGATCGACCGGCATCCGCCCCGTTCGCCGTCGGCTCCAGAGAAAGGCCTTCAGGTTGGTATGGGCACCGTCGATACGACCAGAGACATGTGGCCGACCGCCGATACGGGCTTCCGACCCGAAGGGTTCGATGTCTTCGAACTGAGTCCTCTTGCGACGCTGGTGCTCGACGGCAATGGCGGTGATCCGCGTGGCCCAGGTCGCATTGACCACGCGAACGGTGTTGCTCGGCGGGTGTTTGGCGAGCATCGGTGGCGCGGGCCCGACACGACGATCTTCGACCTGGTCGGCTCGGGAGCACACGCTGAGTTGCGACGGATTCTCACCCAACCGGTCGCAGCGGTTGCGGCGCCCCATGTCATCCTGGTCAGTGTCGCTCGGCCGAACGAGGGAGGCGCCGAATGTAAGGGTGGAGATTGCGCTGGCGATCTCTTCCAGATGCACCTGCAGCGCCGAATCGACAGCAACACGTCGATCGCTCATTTCACAAGAGTCGCCTCGTCGGGAGTCGACCGAGTCGTTGCCGAACAGCAGCGCTTTCGCAGCGCGCTGATGGAGCTGAGCGAGCTCGCGCATACCACGACCGACGACAACGAGTTCTACCAAACGCTCATTGAACGAGCCGTTGAGGTCGTGCCTGGGGCACAAGGCGGAAGTGTGCAGCTCAACATCAAAGGGACCGCCGCGTTCCGGTTCGTTGCCGCCGTTGGCTACGACCTCAAAGGTCTGCAACGCCACGAACTCGAACAAGAACACTTCTTTCGCGATGCATGGAACCCGATCGCCCAGATCGTTCGGAACTTCGATGCCGAGGCCCGGAGCCCAGAGATATCCGAGTGGCTGGAAACCGTCGGCCGATTGTCGGAAATCGTCGTCAACGTCTCCGCCCCGGTCTTGTCCGACGGTTTCCCGGTCGCCTTCTTGAGCCTGGACAACTTCGAAGACGTGAACGCCATCAATGCAACAAGCGTCGAGATGACGACCGTTCTCAGCCGTCAGATCGGCGAGTTGCTTCGGCGCCGCGAACTGGAGGCCGAGGTCCGGAAGGAACGCGAGGCGTTCCGGCACCTCGCGCTGCACGACCCTCTCACCGGCCTCGCCAACCGTCGCAACCTGGAGCGGTCCCTTGCCGACATGCTTGCGGCAACCCGAACGAATGGTCGACCATCCGCGGTCCTGTTCGTCGATGCCGATGACTTCAAGGGCGTGAACGATCGGCTCGGTCATGAGGTCGGCGATCGCCTGTTGATCGGCATTGCCGAAGGCTTGAGGAGGGCCGCCCGGCTCAGCGATGTCGTTGGTCGATGGGGCGGTGATGAGTTCCTTGTGCTGCCGCATCGCATCGAATCGGGAGAACAAGCCCAGCTGCTGGGCGAGCGAATTCTCGAACACTTCTCGGCGCCACTCGACTTGGGCGCTGGCATTTCCTATCGCGCCCGTTTGAGCGTTGGTCTTGGTTGGAGTCGCGACAGTCGCGTCGATGGGGACCACCTCATTCGCGTGGCCGACCGGGCCCTGTACGATGCGAAAGCGGCAGGCAAAGGCGTCGTCCGAATTCGAGACGTTGTGTCGACGAGCGCAAACTGCGAGGCCGACACCAACACGCTGCGGGCCAACTGAGGCCAGCCGCAGCCGGACGCGGTATACCTGAACGTCCAAGCGAGCAAGTGGACGAGCAGCCGGTAGAACGAAGAGGTGTCCGCCACCGATTTTCGTCTACTCACCACCGGGTCTGTGTCTGTCGTCGCCGATGTCGCAACCGGCGTTCCAACGATCGTGCACTGGGGGCCCGCGCTCGACGCCGCTGATCTCATCGGCCTCGAATCGGCGTTGAGTCGAGGTGTGCCGAACGGCGAGCTTGACACGGTTGCGCCGCTTGCCATCGTCCCTGAACACGGGTCGGGTTTCTTCGGCCGTGCTGGCTTGCAAGGCCACCGAGCCGACGGCGGTGCGTGGGCACCGCGATTCACTCCCGACGCAAGTACCGACGTCGCCGCCGACCTCGCTAGGTCATTCCTTTCAACAACTGCGATCGACGAGACCGCGGGCTTGGCGATGACGACGGAGCTCCGGCTGCACGAGAGTGGCGTGCTCGATATCGAGGCGATAGTCCGCAATATCAGCGACGCCTCCTACCAGCTCGACGCCCTGACCGTGACGGTGCCGTTGCCTGGCCGGGCCGACGAAATGCTCGGTTTTGCCGGCCGTTGGAGCAACGAGTTCCAGCCATACCGGCAGCGCCTTGGCGGCGGCATGTTCAGCTCCGAGAATCGCAAAGGTCGAACGTCACACGATCGCGTTCCCGCTGTCTTCGTCGGAACGCCGGGCTTCTCCGAAGGCGGGGGAGAGGTGTGGGGCTTTCACCTCGGCTGGAGCGGCAACACCCAACGCCATATCGAGTTGCTGGCCGACGGCCGCCGATACCTGCAGATGGGCGAGTTGCTGCACCCGGGCGAGATCGAACTCGCGCCGGGTGCCTCGTACACAACACCGACGTTGCACGCCGCTTATTCAAAGTCGGGCCTCAACGGCACGAGCCACGCGTTCCATGGCTACCTCCGCAGTCGTGACAATCTTCCCGGCCTCGACCGGCCTCGACCGATCCTGCTCAACACGTGGGAAGCCGTCTACTTCGACCACGACCTCGACACCTTGAAGGGGCTCGCGGATCGGGCTGCGCAGGTCGGCGTCGAGCGTTACGTGCTCGATGACGGCTGGTTCCATGGTCGGCGCAACGACCAGGCCGGCCTTGGCGACTGGTGGGTAGACGAAACGGTCTGGCCCGATGGGCTCGAACCCTTGATCACGCACGTGCGGGGCCTCGGCCTCGAGTTCGGCATCTGGGTCGAACCCGAGATGGTCAATCCGGATAGCGAGCTTTATCGAAACCATCCTGAGTGGGCGCTGACGACTGATGGATACGAAGCGACGCTTGGGCGTCACCAATTGGTGCTCGACGTCGCGAACCCGGAGGTGTTCGACTATCTGCTCGACAAATTGAACCGGCTGCTGGCCGACCACGACGTCGGCTACGTGAAGTGGGACATGAACCGCGATCTCGTGCAATCGAGCGGTGCCGACGGGCGAGCGGGCGTGCATCATCAGACCGCAGCCGTCTACCGGCTCTTTGCCGAGCTGAGCGCGCGGCATCCCGATGTCGAGATCGAGAGCTGCTCGTCCGGTGGCGCTCGGGCCGACTTCAAAGTGCTTGAAAACACCTGCCGTATTTGGACTTCGGACTGCAACGACGCGCTCGAACGACACATGATCCAGCGGGGGTTCGCACTCTTGTTCCCGCCCGAGATCATGGGCGCTCATATCGGGCCGACCCGCTCGCACACGACGAATCGACAGCACGACCTCTCGTTCCGCGCTGGTACCGCAATGTTTGGGCACCTGGGCATCGAATGGAACCTGTTGTCGGCGAGCGAACGAGATCTGACCGTGCTGGCCGAAGTCATTGCCCTGCACAAGCGTCTCCGGCCACTGCTCCATGGGGGTCGAGCCGTCGGGTTTGATCACCCGGATGCGAGCCTGCGGATCCACGGGGTGATCAGCGATGACCTCAGCACCGCCGTGGTCGCCGTCGCGAAACTCAGCGCGGGCGCATCAGGGTTGCCGACTCCGATGCGGCTTACCGGGCTCGATGAGACCGCGCGCTACCGCATCGAATACGTGCCGCTGCCCGACACGAACATGGGGCCGCACCGGCAACTTCCGGGCTGGTTCGAGGCCGGCGTTGAAACGACCGGGCGGGCCTTGGCAACGGTCGGCATCGAACTCCCAGCGCAGCACGCGGAGACGCTGTTGCTATTCGAACTGACCCGCGTGTAGTTAGGCCGATTGACGGCGGACGAGACTCACGGGCCGCACGACCCGTTCGACCGTCGTCGCTGGGCATGCGGCCATTGCAAGCAGCACGCGCACGGCTTCGGCGCCGAGGGCGGTGCGATCTATTCGTACAGTGGTAAGCGACGGAGCGAGAAGTGTAGCGAGGCCGATGTCGTCGACGCCGACCACTGCGAGCGTGTCTGGTACGCAGCGGTGATGCTTTGTGGCAGCGTCGATCGTGCCAGCGGCCATGAGGTCGTTGTAGGCAAAGATCGCGGTGACGTTGGGGTACTCGGCGAGCACGGTCGTCGACGCGCTCCGGCCGCCGTCGACCGTCGGCTGGGCCCGAACGATCGGTCCGACCGGGAGGCGGCGCCGCCGAAGTGCGGTGGCAAAGGCCCGTTCGCGAATGCGCCGATCGGCAGGAGACACCTCGTTGGCGATCATTGCGATGTAGGTGTGTCCGACGTCGACGAGATGGTCGATCGCCATCTCGACGCCGCCGGCCAGGTCACTGGCCACCAAGCCGATGCCAGCGTGGTCGAGGTCTTGATCGACGACGACCACGGGTAGGCCATTGTCGGCAAGAGACCGTATGTCGTCGTCGCCGCCTGGTGCTGGGAAGACGATCGCACCATCGACGCCATGCGAGACGAGCGAGTTGAACACCTGCCGCTGCTGCGCGGGATCGTTGTCGGTGCCGCTGAGGAACAGCGTCGCCCCTTGCTCTCGTACTGCGGTTTGTACGCCGTGGGCGACATCGGAGAAGAACGGATCAAGTATCTGCGGCACGACCAAGGCCAACATGCCGGTGCGTCGGGTGATTAAACCTCGGGCGAGCAGGTTCGGTCGGTACCCAAGTTCCGAGATCGCTTCGGTGACTTTTTGGCGAGTCTTCTCGGAATACCCCGCTTCGTTGTTGACGACTCGCGACACCGTTCGCGGCGACACGCCAACGACCGCGGCAACGTCGTGCAGCGTCGCTCGGCGGGCCATGACACCTATGCTACGTCAACGTTGACGTAAGCTCAGAATGCACTCGTTGTGAACGACGGGTGTTTTTGCCTCTGCTCAACGACCGAGCAAGGCTCATCAGGAGGGAAAGTAATGACCAAGAAATCTGCACCGACACCAACCGAGTGGCGCCAGGCAATCGACCGTCGCCGCGTACTCCAGGGAGGGGCCGTCGGTGGCCTCTCGATCGTCGGAGGCGGCTTGCTCGCTTCCTGCGGCAGTTCATCGTCGGAAACCGTCGACACGGTCACCGACGCCGTCAGCGACACGACCGATGCCGCAACCGACGCGGTTGCCGATGCCGGCGACGCAATGGTTGCCGGTCCGTTCGGTGACGCCTCTGGCGATCTCACCATTGGCTCGAACGCCTCGGACGAAGCGCCGAAGGCTGGCCTCGCGGCCGTCGTTGCGGCGTTCCCGAACGACAACGTGAACCTGTCGATCAACACCGTTGATCACAACACCTACCAGGAAAACATCAACACGTACCTGCAGTCTGAAGAAGACGACGTCATGGCGTGGTTCGCAGGCTTCCGCAACAAGTTCTTCGCCGATCAGGGTCTCGTTGGCGATATCTCCGACGTGTGGGCCGAGGTCGACGGTCTCGGTGCCGGCTTCAAGGCCGCATCGACCGCCTCCGACGGCAAGCAGTACTTCATGCCGACGAGCTACTACACGTGGGCCGTCAACTACTCGAAGTCGCTCTTTAGCGAGAACGGCTACGAAGAGCCGAGCAACGTCGATGAACTGCTCGCACTTGCTGAGCAGATGCAGAGCGATGGCATCACGCCGTTCGTGTTCGCAAACGACGGTCAGTGGCCGATCATGGGCACCTTCGACGTGCTCAACATGCGTATCAATGGCTACGACTACCACATCGATCTCATGGGCGGTAACGAGAAGTGGAACGACACCCGCACCCGTGACGTGTTCACGACGTGGGAATCACTGCTTCCGTACCACATGGAAGGCGCCAACGGTCGTACGTGGCAGGAAGGCGCCCAGGCGCTGCAGGACGGCACCGCCGGCATGTACCTGCTCGGCACGTTCGCCGCGAGCCACAGCGAAGAACTCGCCGCTGACATGGACTTCTTCAACTTCCCGGAGATCGACCCCGCCATCGGCGCCAGCGCCCTCGACGCACCGATCGACGGCTACCAGATGATCGCGAACCCGAAGAACCCACCCGCAGCCAAAGAATTCTTGCTGCACCTCTCGACCGCTGTCTCCCAGGATGCATACCTGTCCGAAGATCCCAGCGTTGTTGCGTCGAGCTCGAACGCGAACACGGGAAGCTACAACGACCTGCAGAAGAAGTCGGCGGCGCTCGCCGGTGCGGCAACCGGTATCTCCCAGTTCGCCGATCGCGACACGATCCCCGACTTCGCCAGCAACGTCCTCGGCCCAATGTTGGCCGAGTTCATCGAAGACCCCAGCGGCATCGAGTCGGCGCTCGACGATGCGCAGGAACAGTGGGAAGCTATCTCGGCCGACTACAGCTAACTTAGCCTCGGTCATGACCAGCACCCGGAGCACTGGTAAAACAAACCCATGGAAATGACCGACGTCGAACTTAAGGAGCTGGCGCCCCGCAAGGGGCGCCAGCGCCCGTTTTCGTCCGAGCCAGATGGTGATACGCCGATCGGTAAGCACTCGCTGCTCACCCGCCGCGACCGCATCACGATGGGCCTCATGGCTGGTATCCCGGCGCTGCTGCATATCGCGCTCGTGTGGGTGCCCGCAGTCGGCACGTTCGTGTTGTCGTTCAGCAACTGGAACGGCATCGCCTTCGATCGCATCAAATGGGTCAATTTCCGCAACTACGAACAGATCTTCACCGTCTTCGAAAAGGACCTCTACGAAGGCCTACTGAACAACCTGTGGGTGCTGGCCTTCCTTTTCCTCGTGGGCACCCCGCTCGGCATTCTCATCGCGTACATCCTCGACAAGGAACTCAAGGGCTCAGCCATCTACCAGAGTCTCTTCTACATGCCCGTCGTGCTGTCGCTGGCCGTCGTTGGGTTCATCTGGAAGAGCGTGATGTACTCGCCGTCGCAGGGCCTGCTGAACACGGTTCTCGGCCGCACCGCCGACGGCAACCAGATCGACTGGTTGGGCAACTCCGACTTCCTCATCCAGTTCAGCGACAACTACGGCCTAACCAAGAATTTCGTGGCCCTGATCGCCCCGATGATCTGGCAACACGTCGGCTACATCATGGTGTTGTATCTCGCCGGTCTCAAGAGCGTCGACCCGAACCTGCGCGAGGCGGCCGCTATCGACGGCGCGAACGAATGGCAGGCATTCCGCAAAGTCGTGTTCCCGGCGCTGAAGCCTGTGAACATCGTCATCATGGTCATCACGGTCATTACCGGCTTGCGGATCTTCGACATCATCGATGTGCTCAATAATCCGAACGGCACGAACGTGTTGTCGATCCTGGTGGTCGACAGCATCCTCGGCGAGGCCAGCAACGTCGGCCGTGGTTCCGCCTACGCCGTCATCTTGCTGCTGCTGTGCCTGATCTTCGTGATC
>Ga0209828_1001679_pt1 | contig 19639 bp, 14 predicted proteins | sample MaitaG_FD_187429 | JGI IMG/M metagenome (GOLD analysis project Ga0209828, IMG submission 187429) | Marine algal microbial communities from Maine, USA - Maine_Asex2 metaG (SPAdes) (version 2) | ecosystem: Host-associated > Algae > Red algae > Unclassified | place: Maine, USA | collected 2015-01-05 | reverse complement strand
CGAGCGGTCTTTGTCTGAGCTGTCTTGGTCTGAGCTGTCTTGGTCTGAGCTGTCTTGGTCTGAGCTGTCTTGGTCTGAGCTGTCTTGGTCTGAGCGGTCTTGGTCTAAACGCTCCTTAGCTTGGCCGAGCGCGCAGATAGCGCACGAAGATGAGGTCGTCTTCAAGGAGAACTCGATCGACGGAGAATCTACGTTCATCTGGCATCGCCGGGCCATGTACCAGTCGAGCGCCGTCACCACCGATGATGCGGGGCGAATAGCTCAGCAGTAGTTCGTCGACAAGATCCGCTCGGAGGAAGTGGCTGTTAAGGGTCGGCCCTCCTTCGAGCACTACCGACGCCATTCCCCGATTGTCCAGGTCTGTGAGGACCGCAGCTACTTCAAACGAGTCGCCGAGCGCAATAACCTCGGCGACGCCGTCGAAGTCGGCGCTGTGAGTCCTTGCGGCCTGGTCGGTCGTGTACAACAGCGGCTTGCGATCAGGATCGCTGAACAGGCGAGCGTTGGGATCGAGCGATAGCCTTCCGGTGATCACAGCGATGGGCGACGCTGTTGGTCGATAGTCCTCGGACTTCACAGTTGTTGAACCAACAATGATTGCGTCGGCCTGATCGCGAGCCGCCAGAAACCGGGTCGAGTCACCGGGCGAGCCCAAGCCGCCAGATACGCCGTCGATGGCGATTGCGCCGTCCATCGTCGTGATCATGACCATGGTGACCCATGGCCGACCCTGCGGCTGTGGGCGCTCGTCGGTTGCGAGTCGGGATGCGATATCGACCGCTTCGTTCGGCTTTGGCCACAGCTCGTGCATGGGCCGAACGTTAGCACTGCGGTTTTACTCAACACTGTGTGAGGGTCCTCGGCCGTAGCTGCCGATTTGGTACCAGCTGCTGGCGGGGCTTGAGGACGACTACGAATTTGGGTCTTGACCCGGTTGGGTGAACAATGCCTTGTTCAAACGCGCCTCGCTGTCGCGCGTATCAGCAATCGGCATGAGGAAAAGTCTGGTGGAGGGTGGGTTCGTCGAAGGCGAAGCGGTTGACAGCAATCACTTGCCTCTGTTCAATTTGCGGATAACCACGCGTGGAAGAACTTCGATCGGCCGCTGGCCTGATTTAGGAGTGACTAGTCCGAGGTTGAGGACGAGATCCGGGAAGACATCGAACACTACCAAACCACGTTGGCTGAGGCAGATGACGTTGGAAAGCTCCGACACGCAGTGCGGGGACTGAAGCGGCTTTTGGGCAATCTGCCTGCGAACGTGGCTGGCAACGTCGGCGCGAGCGGCCTAATTTACGCAGCTGGTGAACTACTTGCTGCGCTGGGGTAGCTTCCGCATATCGGATTCAATACGCCCAGCAAAACAGGCTTTGCGAGCTTCATGGGTAGACACCTGCCATGGTCTGAATCAGAACCTTGGATCCTGGGCGGTTTCCGCACCGTCTGCCTCGACGCCATCATCTAGATTGAATCAGCATGTCGTACGCTAAGAAATGTGATGACCGACTGGCTCGCCCCACGCTCGCAAGCAATTGCAATTTACTTATTGGCCATCTTCGCACTCGCAAGCGCCTGCACTAGCCCAGACTCGAGAACAACGAGCGAGTCGTCAGAGATCGAACAGGCGTTTGACGAGGACGCCACGACTTCAAGTGTCATCGGGTTGTCTGGCGTTGGGCTTGGGACATACCCGTTTGGATCGGATTTCGACGAGGTGCTGACCGACGTTTCGCTGCTGCTTGGCAAGCCAGACGAGATACGTCGCGACAACACCGGCGGGTGTGGCTACTTTCTCGGTTGCGACCTTGCCGCGCACTGGGAAGGTTTTGCGATTGGTGGGAGTTACCGATCAAACGCCTTCACGGTGTGGGGCCTCGACCCCAAAAGTGCGGCGGCAGCACACTTCGAGTTGCCGCGAGTCTCGATGGAAGACTCCATGAGGCCCGAAGCCTGGCCACACACTGTTGACGTGTCGTATAACGCTCCCGAGTCAGTCTGGCAGGCCAGCATTGGCAAGACGGGCATCGAAGCATTCCTAACCGTGGCTCCTCCTGAAACAGGTGTTGCACCAGGTGTTGCACCAGAAGCGCCTGAGAACTTCCAGTTCTCATGGCTGTACGCAAGCAACTGGGCGATCGGGACAATCGACGAGAGTGAGGAAAATGTTGCGGCTCGGGAGACTGCAGTGAATGCTCGCGAACAAGCGCTGGCACAGTCCGATCGCACGAGTGGGTAGACGAAGGAGAGCTACGCCGCGGAGATCCTGCGATTGTCGTCCACGGCATTCGTAGATGAGCCAGATTTCGTAACATTCATTTGCAACGAACGGTCAGATTCTGAGCTACGCGCCGTCAGCAGCCTCGCAGTCATTCTGGACACGAACGGGTACACGCAGGGCGCTTTCAGTTACACAGCTGAGGAGCAGTTAGCACTCGGACAGACCCTACTCAACCGTATTGCGCCCAAGTGCGGCGATAGATCAGCGGCGCGTTGATCAGTAGTCAGCTTTTTGACTCGCATATCAACTGCGACTCGACCATCGTTTGTGGCAGCGATGTCGCCAATTTGCTGCGCATGCGTCGACGACTAAAGCCAAGCACCATCTGCGTCTTGTCCTGGTAGGAGGATTGGGGAGAAGACATCGTTCGGCATCTGGTTACTGCCGGCGCTGGCTCGGCTGTTTTCGACAACGTGACCGACCGTGAACACTGGAACGGAGACGATTCCAATTGGGTGGTCGTCGAACAGTCGCCATCTCCTGGTTCACCTGTTGGTGAGAATCATCGGTCGGCGCCATAAAGGATGACGAGTCGAGTTGTTAGTCACACCTGTGTATTCATCTTTGGGACCGGTCTTTCGGGTTGGGTTACCTTTGCGGCATCGCTCGACACCCTGTGAGCAGCAACTCACGTGTGCTGTGGCGCCGAGTACTAGGTTCCGCTTCGGTGGGCTCCGGTCACGATCCACGCATCGCCGCGAATCCTCCACAACAGTGTGACCGCTCGTGCGCCAATGAACGCGACGAGCGCCACCCACAGCCCGGTGAGTCCGCCATCGACTCGCTGAACGATCCACAAGCACATCAGGAAGAAGATCGTGTTCCCTGTCATCGCAAAGGCCAGAAACCGCATGTCGCCGGCACCGATCAGGATGCCATCGAGGGCGAACACCGCACCTGCTAACGGTTGCATTATTGCCAGCAAGAGCAACACGCCAATCGTCTTGTCCACCACTGCCGGGTCATTCGAGAACAGGTCAGGAATGAACGGCCGCACGACAAGCAGTAGTAGTGATGCGGCGATGCCCAGGGTGATGCCCCACCCCGTGAGACGTCGACCCACGACACCGGCTTCTTGTGCATTGTTTGCCCCGAGCAGCGTGCCCACCATGGCTTGGCCGGCAATGGCGACGGCGTCGAGAGCCAGAGCGGTAAAGAAGAAGATCTGGGTGCCAATCTCATGTGCCCCAAGGGCAGCGTTGCTCGTTGACGCAGCGAAGGCAGCCGCCACGATGAACGACAGGCGTAATGCGCTCGTTCGCACAAACAATGCAATGCCGTCGCGGCCGAGCGCCCGGATTACGACAGCGTCGGGATACCAACTGACGCCTTGTTCGGCTGCAGCTCGACCGATCCATGACAGATAGAAGCCAGCGCCGACCCATTGGAATATCACTGTCGATAGCGCCGAAGCTCCAACGCCGAACCCGAACACGAAGACCAGAATCAGCTCGAACACGAGGTTGCCAAAGGCCGTGACGAGCGCAACGATCAATGGCCGTTTGGTGTCTTTCAGGCCGCGCAGGTAGCCAACACCCGCCATAACCAACAGCATTGCTGGAAAGCCCAGCACCGAGACCCGCAGATACAGCACGCCGAAGCGCTCGACGTCGGCGTCAGCCTGCAGCAGGCGCAAGAGCTGCGGCGCGAAGACGAAACACACGACGGCAAACAGAATTCCGGCGACGACGGCGATCCAGAGTCCCTGCACCGCTTGGCGAGCGGCCTCACGCTGCTTCCCGGCGCCGAGCAGTCGGGACACCGCTGAGGTGGTGCCATACGCCAAGAACAGTGAAATTGACAGCACGGTGCCGATGACCTGGGTCGCAAGTCCAAGTCCCCCAAGTTCGGCAGTGCCGATGTTGCCAACCACAGCGGTATCAGCCAGCACGTACAACGGTTCGGCAATGAGTGCACCAAGGGCAGGTACAGCGAGCGTGAACATCTCGCGGTCCATTGCGTTGAGGCGCAGCGCAGTCATCAGCTCAGTCTTGCGCTCCTGGGTTCGATAGGTGGCGATACCAACATCGTTGTACGAGAAGAGGGCGACCCGACAAAGCCGTTGCGCCTCACGTCAATCAGAACGCTATGGACCCGTGAATCACCGTCTATCGTGGCGACCTATGACTTCGGTAATCGAACCCGTGACAGGCTCCAAAAATTGGCTGCGCGGAGCCGTTGGTTACGAGATCTACGTTCGATCGTTCGCCGATAGCAACGGCGACGGCGTTGGTGATATTGCAGGAATTACCGGACGCCTCGACTACCTCAAGTGGCTGGGAATAGACATCGTGTGGCTCACGCCTTTCTATCCGTCACCTGGCCACGACCATGGTTACGACGTGTCCTTCTACTGCGACGTCGATGCTCGCCATGGAGCGCTTGACGATGTCGACGAACTTCTCGCTCGCGCTCACCAACTTGACATGAAGGTCATCTTCGACATCGTTCCCAATCACACCTCGAGTGAGCACCGCTGGTTCAAAGCAGCGCTCGCCGACCCGACGTGCCCTGAACGTGACTACTACATCTTTAAGGACCCAAAGCCAGACGGAAGCCCGCCAAACAACTGGGTAAGTCACTTCGGCCCAACGGCGTGGACGCTCGACCCTGCGAGCGGCCAGTACTACTGTCACCTGTTTTTGCCGGAACAGCCCGATCTGAACTGGCGAAACCCTGCCGTTCGTGCCGAGTTCGACGCTATCTACAAGTTCTGGTTCGATAGAGGCGTCGATGGATTTCGAATCGACGTGGCGCACGGTCTTCTCAAGAATGCGGACTTCGCCGACAATCCGTTGCGCAGTGAGATCGCTGAAGGCGCCGGTCCACTGGAGACGTTCTTTAGCTACGACCACAAGTACGACCTTGACCAAGACGACAACATTGAAATCTTCAGTCGTTGGCAAGATGTCGCTCGCCCATACGACGCGTGTCTCCTGGCCGAGAACGGTGTGACCGAACACGACCGCATCGCCAGGTACGTCAGCGACGGCGCGCTCGATCTGACGTGCTATCTGCGGCCAGGTTGGCTCGATTGGCAACCAGAGTTCTTTATTAAGGACCTCGTGGGCCTCGCCCAACGTGAACCACATCGGGTGTGTTGGGTGACAAGCAACCACGACCAGGCACGCCCCGCAAGCCGTTTCGGAGAGGGATCCGTTGGACGTAACCGGTCGATGGCCGTGACCACTCTGATGTTTTCGCTCGGGGGCGTGCCGTTCTTGTACCAGGGCGAAGAACTCGGCTCGCCCAACGGTGAGATCCAGCCCGAAAATCGATCTGATCCAATCTCAACGCGCAACGACACCAGCGAAGGGCGCGACGTCTGTCGAACACCGATGGCGTGGAATAGCGACCGGTACAACGGTTTCAGTACCGTCGAACCATGGCTGGTCGCCGATGAACGGCCGCCAGATTTTACGGTCGCGGGTCAGCATGCGAATCCGGCCGCTCCGTTGCACCGCTACCGGCGGCTCGTTGCACTGCGCAAGCACTACCCGGAGTTGTGGCAGGCCGACCTCAAGGTGGTGCCGAGCGGCCGGCCCGACGTGGCCGTTGTTCAACGCGGCACAACGCTAACGATCGCAAACCTGGGGACCTTGCCCTTCGCTATCAACCTGGGAGCAGGAGAGTGGCGCGTTGTGTTTGCGTCACAAGGTGGCGATGGTGATATCGCGGGTGGCATCGTGAACGTGGCTGCGGAAACCACCGCCGTGATGGTTCCGGTCGACCCTTCGTTGTAGCGGCGGGCGTTTCGCCGACGTTCGCTGCGCTGTCAGGCATAGAGTGGCGAGTGGTCGATCCTGGGCAGGACATGCTCTGCGAACAGGTCACATTCGGCCATATGCGGATAGCCACTCAGAATGAACGCTTCGACGCCAACGGACTGGTAGGCCTCAAGCTTGGCCGCGACTTGGTCAGGGTCACCAACAATGGCAGCGCCCGCACCGGAGCGAGCTCGGCCGATGCCAGTCCATAGATTGGGCTCGGCGTAGCCGTCGTCGTCAGCGGTATCTCGTAGTTCGGATTGCCGAGTGACGCCGACCGATGCTGTGTCGAGTGACTTCTGGCGGATTGCTTCACCGGTTTCGGGGTCGAGTTTGCTCATTAACCGCTCGGCGGCAATCCGCGCCTCGGCCTCGGTCTCGCGCACGATGACGTGGCTACGCAAGCCGTATCGCAGGTTTCGTTCGTGGCGATCTGCGCGTTCGTTCATGTCAGCGATTGTTTCGCTGACGGATGCCACGGTGTCAGGCCAGGTCAAGAAGACATCGGCTGCGGCTGCGGCAGTCTCTTTGGCTGCGGGTGAGAAGCCGCCGAAATAGAACGGCGGGCACGTTTGTGAGACGGTGCGAAGCCGCGGTGGGTCCAGCTCAAGATCCACAAAGACGCCGTGGAAGTCGATTGACTCGCCATTGAGCAGCTGGCGCAATACTTGCATCCATTCGATCGTGCGCTGATACCGAGGGGCGGATTCAAGGGCCTGGCCTGGAATATCGCTACTGATTATGTTGATCGTGAGTCGGCCACCGAGCATGTGGTCAATCGTTGCGAGTTGGCGAGCGAGCTGTGGTAGCCACATTTCGCCCATGCGCACGGCGAGCAAGAGTTGGATCTGCTCGACGAGGGGAGCGATGCCGGCGGCAAAGGAAACACTGTCGATGCCGAGCGCATAACCAGACGGCAACAAGATGTTGTCGAAACCATTTTGGTCAGCCTTGAGTGTGATGTCTCGGCAGTGCTCCCACGAACTGGCAAGTTCAGGGTCGGGGACACCAAGAAACTCGTAGTCGTCGTCGCATAGCGCTGCAAACCAACTGATTTCGGTCACGGAAGTGGTACGCCTTCTGATGCCTGCACGATGGCGTATACGTCATTGCGATCAAGCGTGATTTCAGTAGCTCGGACGCTGGCCGTGACCCGGTCAACCTTTTGGGTGCCGATGATGGCGATTGGCTGGCTGGGATGTGCGAGAACGAACCCGAGTGCGATTGCGGTTCGGTCAGCGTTCTCGCGTGCTGCGAGACCGTCCACGACTGCAGCGAGTTCGGGATTCATGCCGTTGGGGTCGTCGGTAAAGATTCGGCCACCGCCAAGTGGGCTCCAAGCCAGCGGTGTAACGCCGTCGCGCATACAGCGATCAAAGGTGCCATCGCGAAGGGGGCCAAGTTCAAGTACGGAGTATTCGGGCTGGTTCGACGCGATAGGAAAGTCGAGATGTGCACTCAGCGCGTCGTATTGGTACGGAGTGTGGTTCGAGACGCCGACTTCTTTGATCTTGCCCGCCGAGCGAAGCTCGGTGAGCGTCGCTGCAATTTCTGCGGGGTGGGTGAACATGTCTGGCCGGTGTATTTGGTAAAGGTCAATGACGTCGACTTGAAGGCGGCGCAGGGATGCTTCGACGGCATCACGTAGGTAGGTGCTGCTTGAGTTGTACGGCGTTGGCGGCGTGATGCCGCCCTTTGTGGCCACGACCATTCGGTCGCGCAATCCGGGTGCTTTTATGAGTACTCGACCGAAGATCTCCTCGGCTTCACCGAAGCCAACGTCGACACTTTGGAAGCCGTAGATGTCGGCGGTGTCAATAAGGTTCATGCCAGCGTCGAGTGCTGTCTCAACAAGTTGTTGTGCATGGCTGAGATCGTCGTTGTCGAATCGCCACATGCCGTAGGCAAGGGGGCCAACCTCGAACTGGCCGAGGGACCGTTTCGTAGCATCGATCAAATTAGACATTGTCACCCTTGTTCATTCGTTGGGACTGTAGATGTTGTGGCTGTCGACAGTGTTTCGAGCGCAGCGAGGTAGCGAAGCGGTCTGGGACTGTAGATGTTGTGGCTGTCGACAGTGTTTCGAGCGCAGCGAGGTAGCGAAGCGGTCTGGGACTGTGGAGTATTCATTGTTGGCAGGATGAGCGAAGCGAATCCGGACTACCCCTTTACTGAGCCGGCGAGGAGGCCGCGGACGAAGTAGCGCTGGAGTGAGAAGAAGACAACGAGGGGAAAGAATGCTTGGATGAAGGCGCCGGCGGTGAGCAGGTGTTCACTGCGACCGAAGTCGCCAGCGAGGTTTGCAATCTTGACGGTGGTCGGCAGGTCGACCGGGTTGCCGCCGCTCAGCATGGTGACGGCGATCAAGAAGTCATTCCAGGTCCACAGGAATTGGAAGATTGCGAATGCGGCAAGTGCTGGAACCGATAGTGGTAGCACCAGGCGCCAGAAGATTGTGAAGTGGCTGGCGCCGTCGAGACGGGCGGACTCGAATACTTCTTTTGGCAGCTCCGTGATGTAGTTGTGGAGCAAGAAGATGGAAAATGGCATGGCAAAGCCGGTGTGGGTGAGCCACACGGAGATGCCGCCACGGGTGTTCAGGTCCAAGTCGGGGAGCAGCGTGATGACTCGGTCGGTAAAAGGAATAGTCAGGTGAGCGCCGTCGACGTAGGTCTGAAGTAGCGGAATCAGTGCTACTTGCAGTGGTACTGCGAGCAACGACACCGTGGCGATGAATAGCCAGTTGCGGCCTTTGAAGTCGATCCACGCAAACCCGTACGCAGCGAAGGCAGCGAACGCAATGGGAATGACGGTGGCAGGTATTGCGATTGCGAACGAGCTGATTACTGAGTCAAAGAGGTTGTTGGCGCCTTCTTCGACCAGCGTGGTTCGGTAGTTGTCGATGGTCAGTGTGCCGGGGTTTGTTAGGACGTCCCAGAATCCGGTGTTGCGCTGGTCTTGGCGTCCGCGAAAGGAGTTGACGAACAAGCTGAAGCTGGGAAAGGTCCAGACGACGACCATGATCCAGAGGAGCCATGACGGCAGGTCGCTCAGACGTTTGTAGATGCGAGCCCCAAGCGAAGGTTTCGTCTCGGGTGTAATCGAGCCGGCTACTGCAGTCATCAGATCCTCGCTTTCTGCATGCGCCGGACGTTCAGGAACATCACCGGTAGCACCGACACCAATATGAATACAGCGATTGCGGAGCCAAGCGTGAAGTTGCCGAAGCTAAACGACACTTCGACCATGTCGTTAGCCAGCACATTGGTTCCGAAGTTGCCGCCCGTGGAGACCTTCACGATGTCGAAGACCTTGGAGACCAGCACAATCAATGTGGTTGCGACAACGCCGATTGTCGGCAAGATTTGTGGCAACACGACTTGGAAGAAGGACTGCGACTCGTCAGCACCGTCGACCTTTGCAGCTTCGGTCAGCTCGGTTGGCACGGCCTTGATCGCTGCCGACAAGATCACCATGGCGAAGCCTGTCTGAATCCAGATCAGGATCACCATGAGGAAAACGTTGTTGAACGGCGGTTCTTGCAGGAAGACAATCGTGTCGGGTAAGCGGGTGCCATCGGCGGTGAATTGGAAACCTCCCAAACTGCGTCGCAGTAGTTCCACGAAGAGATACCCAATAACAATCAGGCCACCGACGTGGGCGCCAAACGGCATGCCCTGGAGTCCACGTTCGATTCCTCGTAATGCCACATAGGCGAGTAGTGCGGCGAGAGCGATGAGCACGATGGTGCGCGGGAGCCCCGAGTAGCTGAGGTTGCCGAGTTCTACCCACGCAGCGTTGAGAACACCGGTTTGCTTTTTTGAGATATCCCGCGGCTGATATTGCAGCCGCCACACAATCGAGGCACCCACGAAGGAGATCGCCATCGGCATAAAGATTAAGGACTTGGCCACGGACTCGAATCGCCCAGCGCGTTCTGACAAGACGGCGATAGTGAGTCCCAGGACTACCGACAGGGTAGTCACGGTAACAACCCACCAAAGGTTGTTGAAGAACGTGCCCCGCAGCACGGAGAACACGGCGAAGGCGAGAAGGAGTACGCCGAACGCCAGTGAACCGACCGACGATCCTGTGCCAATATAGGAACGCTCACCGTTGCGCTTGGTTCCCGACACCAGGCCTGCAATCAGCCCGCCTACAACGAGCACAAGTGCGACCCAGAAAAGCTGCGAGGTGAAGATGTTGCGCCAATTTGCTAGCTGGAATGTGTCGACGTCGCGGAACAGTTCCCGGTAGTTATCGAATCCGACGAATGCGTCACCTTGCGCGTTGAACCCATCGAACGTTTCGCCCTCAAAGTTTCGGCTGTTGAAGTTACGGTCGAGGGTCGACAAGAAAATGGTGCGGAACGCAGGTATCACGAGCGCCGACGACAGGAACAACAGGGCGGGGCCAAGAAAGATGAACGCTTGCGCTCGGTTCTCGAAACCTGCGAGTTGCGTTGGGCCGGGGTCTGGCTGCCATGCGATGCGCACCCCCAGCAAGGCCAACGGGATCGCCGCGGACAACAAGACGTCGGTGCCGTCGCCGATAAAGGGCGCTCGCAGCCATGTGGCGATCACGAACCCGATCGCTGCGCCGGTGATGACACCAGGCACGGCCTGGGATATGTCGAGTTGACGGTCGTCGAGCCTGCCCGAACGGAACGATTTGCGCATCCGCCATGCGCCACCTAAAGCTGCAAACACAAGCGTCCACAGGATCGCACTTGACCAACTGATCTGCGGGCGTTGCCACAACAGCGAGTTGTCGCCGATCTGCCAGCCAGTGACGACGCCGATGGCGATACCGATCACGATGCGTATAAGGCGACTGCCAAATTGACGCATCACGTAGACGCCGCCACCCCAGAGCACAGCACCAAACAACGGCCATTCAACATGACCCAAGAAGCCGCTACCAGCGCCGAACAGCGTCAGATCCTCTTCGGCGATCAATGACTGAAGCGAAATGTTGCCTCGCATGATGGCGAACGCTATGGCGGCAACGATGCCAGCAGTCAGTGCGCTGAAACGCCCCCAGTCCTTGCGAGCGTTTGCGACCACGACATTGAGAAATATCCAAACAGCTGCAATCAGCGTGACTGCAAGCACGACCGTGAAGATCGTTGAGGCTAAGCGGTCTGACTTTTCCGAGAATGTGAGCACTAAGAACGTTGCGAGCACGGCGGTCGCAGCGACGATGACTCGAAGCACCGGTGGTCGGCTCTTTGGTGCAGCCGAGAACAGCCACTTCAGAGCGAACGGCACTGCAAGCAGCACAGTCGCACCCACCTTGGTTGGCAGTGCGGCGTCCCACGGCTTGCCGTCTTCGAGCCGGCGTAGGATGATGTAAGCAGCGAGCCCCCAAAGGACGCCGCCGAGAGCGGCCCAGTGCAGGCGATCGGCCCACCCCTCGTCTGGTCCTGGGCTGAGTAGCCCGAAGATCACTGCTGCGACTGCGGCGATGAGTGCCGGTAGCCCCGTGCGGATCAACCCCGTCATGTATTCCCCCTGGTCACGCTCAAGGCGGGGGCGAGCTGATGCTCGCCCCCGCCTCAAAAGCGGACGTTCTGAACGCTCGGTATGACCGGCGTCGTTACTGGATTACTCCGATGGCCACGCTGCGTCGATGGCTGCGGCGCCGGCGTCGACGCCGACCTCGCCATTCACCATTGCGGTGGCTTGGGTCCAGAATTCGCCCGCGCCCACATCGGCAGGCATGAGGTCAGAGCCGTCGAAACGGAAGACTTCTGCGTCCTGCATGATGCTCACGAAACCCTGGCCAAGAGGTGACCAGAGTGACTTGTCGGCGTTGAGGTTTGCGGTATTGAAGCCGCTGATTCCGCCGCCCTTGTTCTCGCGCTGTGCGACCTGGCGAGCGTTGGCGTAGTCAGCTGAGCCCATGTACTGCATCACGGCTTCGGTAGCTGCACGGTCGTTGAACTGACCGGTCAAGTTACCGCCACCCATAACTGGGCGCTCGTCGGCTGAGTTGGATGGGAAGTAGAACACGTCGATTTCGCTCGAGTCGCCTTCGTAGAAGCTGGCGAAGAATGATGCCTGGCGCACCATGGCACAGTCGTCGGCAGCGAGGCCCTCTGCAGGACCCGAAGCGAAGTGCGTTGAGCTGATCGAACCGCCCGAGGCAAACACGGCGCCTGGGGTATTCCAGAGGTCGAGGATCTTGGTGAAGATGCTCTTGATCTCATCGCTGTCGAACTTGAGCTCGTTGCTGACCCACTGGTCATACGCCTCAGGTCCGAAGTCGCGAAGCACGAGGTCTTCGGTCCAGTCGGTGAATACCCAACCGGTCGCTTGACCTGATTCGATGCCGACACACCATGGGGTGATGCCGTCAGCGATCATCGTGTTGGTCAGTTCGATGAGCTCGTCCCATGTCTGTGGGATGGCGTAGCCGTTTTCCTCAAAGACTGCTGGCTTGTGCCAGACGATTGACTTGAGGTCGTTCTTGACCGGCATGCCGTAGAACGCGCCGTCGACTTCACCGAATGAAATCTGGGCGTCGGACCAGTTTCCTTCTGCGACTGAGAGCGACTCAGCGGAAAGCTCAAGTACTGAACCTTCGCGCGCAAAGTCGGCAAGCTTGCCGGGCTGCGGGAAGATCGAGATGTCTGGTGGATTGCCAGCGGCAATCTGCACGTTGATCTCGGCTTCCCAGTCAGCTGAACCGGTGTAAATCACCTGCATGCCGGTGGCTGCCTCAAATGGCTCCATTGCTGATTCGATGGCATTCCACTCGTCAGCAGAACGCTCTGGACCGGTGATCTTGACGATCTCGCCAGCGAACGGAAGTGCATCAACTGTCTGGCTGGTCGTTGCCGCTGCGGCGTCGGCTGCTTCAGCCGCTTCGGCGCGAGCTGCGTCTGCCTCGGCTTGCGCTTCGGCAATCTTCTCCTCGGCATCAGCCTGTGCTGCTTCCGCTGCTGCCTTAGCCTCACTAGCTTCAGCTTCAGCGGCTGCTTTGGCAGCGTTCGCTTCTTCGACAGCAGACGTGTCGACAGAGGCGACATCGCCACCGTCGCTGCCGCCACATGCTGTGGCTAGCAAGGCAAATGCAAACAGCACCGCCAGTATTTTGCTTAGTTTCCTCACGAAAGTTCCCCTCCACGTGGGTTGTTGGATATACAACGCTGCCCGGCCCGCGGCCGCACAGTGCGTTCTTGCTAGTTGCGAATCGCCTGACCGGTTTCAAGGTCAAAGAAGTGAGCGTTCTCTATGTCGACGACGACTTGGATTTCGTCGCCGACCCTGGCCTTGGTGCGAGGGTCGAACCTGGCAGCAACAAGGGTTGTCCCGTCATCGACGACAGGTGCGGACATAGCCTCATCATCAATATCGAGAGCGTCTTCGGAAACGACCTGCTTGGCGTCGACGCTGAAGTACGCAATGACCTCGTAGCCGAGTGCCTCGGTATTCACGAGTCTTGCGGTCATGGTCTGCCCGCCACCCGGTACCAGCGAGGAGTCTTCGAAGTCCTTTGGTCGCAGCCCAAGAACCACCGTGCGATCGAAGTATTTGCGTAGCGCGGGTCGTTGGCTCAGCACCTCGGCCGTGAGCTTGAGTCGGTTGGACCCCACGACGAGTGAGAGCTCTTCGCCAACGCTGTCGGGCTGGACGGTGGCTTCCATGAGGTTCATAGACGGCGAGCCAATAAAGGCAGCGACAAACAGATTTTCAGGAGCGTCGAAGAGGTCTTGTGGCGGGGCAACCTGTTGCAGAACGCCTCGATTGATCACCGCGACGCGATCTGCCATGGTCATTGCTTCGACCTGGTCGTGGGTGACATAGAAGGTGGTCACGCCAACTTCGCGCTGCAACTCAGTGATCTCACCTCGCATCTGAACACGGAGTTTGGCGTCGAGGTTCGATAGTGGTTCGTCGAGCAAGAAGAGCTGTGGGCGACGAACGATTGCTCGTCCCATGGCAACACGCTGACGCTGGCCGCCCGACAGTTTGGCGGGTTTACGGTCGAGCAGTTCAGTCAACTCAAGAATTTGTGCAGCGTTCTCGACGCGATCTTTGATTTCGCTCTTCGGTAGCTTCTGCAGCTTGAGCGCAAATGCGATGTTATCGAACACCGTCATGTGGGGGTAGAGCGCGTAGTTCTGGAACACCATTGCGATGTCCCGGTCCTTTGGTGGGAGGTCGTTGACAACCTGGTCGCCAATGGAGATCTGGCCCGACGAGATGTCTTCAAGGCCAGCGATCATGCGCAACGTGGTTGACTTGCCGCAACCAGAGGGCCCAACCATGACCAAGAATTCGCCTTGCTCAATCTCGAGGTTGAGGTCCTTGACTGCCTCGAACCCGTTCTCGTATTGCTTCCCGACCGAATTGAATACGACATGTCCCATCGCGGATACCCTACGCGTCAGAAATCGAGCGCGCCACCCCAATGCAGAAGTTCGATACGCCAAACAGTAGATGGATTTGAGCGCTCCAATCAGCGGGAACTAGCCAAACTGTCCGATTTGTCGTTTGGTCGGAGTTTTTAGCGACGCTTCTTGCGCTTCTTGATTGCTGTTTGTGATCCGCCGGAACGCGATTTCTTAGAGGCCGCCTTGACTGCCCGCTCACAAAACCAGAAGTTGCAGACCCACTTCTCGCCCGACCAGACCGGTCCTCCGGCATGCACAGCATTCAGGTCGGGTTCGGCAGTACCAGGTTCAACCAACTCGAAGAGCGCCAGGCGCCCGACCTTTGGTTTGACCTTGGCCTTGGCTTTTGGGAAGTTGGTTGCCCCGCCCTTGCCAGGCTCGTGCAGGTACAGCAGCCCCGTCTTCAGGCGTTGCCCAGACCGGCGGTAGTGCGCATTTGACGGGTCTGGTTTGAAGGTGTCGAGGTGAGGTGTGTACTTGCCGCCGACCTCGTAGTGAACAACTTGGATGCGTTCGCAATTCTTCGCTGGGAGCTCTGCTGCTCGCGCTGCCCGCTCAACCATGGACCGCACGATGGCGGTTTGATCGGTATACACCCAGCCAATATCGGCGGTGCGCCGAAGGTTGTTTTCGACTCGGTCACCTTCGGCGTTGATGATCGACGCCGACGACATCTCGTTGCGAGCGAGCTCAATGATGTGCTCGCACTCCTCGGCGGTCGCAAAGTCGTCGATCACTTCGATGCGCGGCGAATCGCTGAGAATTCCGGTCTCAGGTGACTTGGTGAACAGACCCATAGGTCCCCCAGAATAGTTCGAATCACCCGCTCTTCTTTGGCATCTCAGTTCTTTGGCATCTTAGAGCCAGGCGCTCTCACCAATTGACGCGTTAGGTGACGCGCTAGGTGAACAGTGCGAGCGCAATGACTGCGATGGCGAGCCCGATGATGACTGCCAGCGCTGCAGTGCGATTTGCTGACGAGGACCGAAATTCCCGCGGATCTCGTTGCAAACTCGGGTAGGGGTCCGATAGCCGGTCATTGTCCGTCATTACAAGACCGAGATACCACTGCAAGCTTCGGACGCCATTACAAACCCCAGATGGCGTGCGCTTCAGCGGTCTTTCGAGCGGGGGGAGTCATCCATTCGGCGCGGCCTTCGCGTGCGCCACTCGACGACACATCGAGAAGCTTGGACGGCAGCTCAAGAACGTGCGCGCTCTCGGGCAGGGGCGAGAACCCAGGACGATTGGGCCCGACAACCGGGGGAAGCGACGCAACGGCTGCATCTCGCTGTGCTTCGCTTTCATAGAACGAAGCATCATTGATCTGGTGCCATTTGTCAGCACCCATCAGAACGGCTTGATAGCCATGAGCGATGTCAGCGATCAGCTGCTTCTCCGAGACCACAAGATGAAGCCACGGTGCGTGGGCGATGCTCGCCTCGATGACCGCAATGCGTAGATCAAACGGCGCGTGCGCGGCGTCTTCTTTGGCGAGCGCCTGGTGCGAAACGACCAAGTCAATTCGATCGAGCGATGCTGCGCGCCGAGCCATTACAGCAATGGCGAGATGAGCAATTGTTGGCGGATCAAACGATCCGGGGTAGACGCCTGCGCGTTCACCTTCATATACTGCGTCGGTCATGATGCATCGCACGGTAGTAGTAGTACTTAGGTAGCGCACGGTCCATACCCCCGTGCGTGCTTGACCTCCCAACTGGGAGGTCGTTCTGCTTTTGGGGCGCGAATCATCATCGACTGGAATTTGTCCCAGACATACAACCCAGCAATTACGTCAGAGAACACATCAATAAGGCAGGTGAATAATGCAGATCAACGGAGCCCAAGCGGTACTCAAGGCACTCGAGCATGAGGGTGTAGACACCGTATTTGGCATGCCCGGTGGTGCCATCTTGCCGGTGTACGACCCCTTGATCGATTCCAAAATCCGTCACATTCTGGTTCGTCACGAACAGGGCGCTGGCCATATGGCATCGGGTTACGCCCACGCCACAGGCAAGCCCGGTGTTGCCATCGTGACCAGTGGCCCAGCTGCAACCAACATGGTCACGGCACTACTCGACGCCATGATGGACTCGATTCCCATGGTGTGCATCACCGGCCAGGTCGCGCTTCCGGCGATCGGCACCGATGCATTTCAAGAAGCTGACACCACGGGTATCACCATGTCGGCCACCAAGCACAACTACCTGGTCACCGACGTCAACGACATCCCTCAGATCATTCACGACGCATTTCATCTTGCGACAACGGGGCGTCCCGGTCCTGTACTCGTTGATATCCCCAAAGATCTCGTACTTCCCGATTCCATGATGGAGTGGTACGAACCCGACGGTCACGATCTGCCCGGGTACAACCCTGTTACCGAAGGCGACCCGGTGGCAATCGTCGAGGCCGCCAAGATGGTCATGGAAGCCGAGCGGCCGGTGATCTATAGCGGCGGCGGCATCTTGCGCTCACGTGCTGCGGCCGAGCTGTTGGCTCTCGCTGAGATGACCCAGATCCCGGTCGTCACGACATTGATGAACCGTGGCGGCTTCCCCGACGACCACGAGCTGAACTTGGGAATGCCTGGCATGCACGGCAACTACACCGCTGTCATGGCGATGCAGCAAGCCGACCTACTGATCGCACTCGGCGCCCGCTTCGATGACCGAGTGACTGGGGCACGCGATGAGTTTGCTCCCGACGCAAAGGTCATCCACGTTGACATCGACCCTGCCGAGCTCGGCAAGGTGCGATTTGCTCACGTGCCAATCGCCGGTGACGCCAAGTCGATCATTGCCGAGATGGTCAAAGAGGTCGACAAGCTTGGTGGCGCTGCCGCCCAGCCCGACCGTGACGCCTGGCGTCAAACGCTGAGCGGCTGGCAAGAGAAGTACCCTCTCGTCTACGGCGACCATGAACCCGGCAAACTCCTTAAGCCTCAGTTCGTTATTGAGAAGCTCCGTGACGCCAGTCCCGACGACACAATCGTGTGTTCTGGCGTCGGCCAGCATCAGATGTGGGCGAGCCAGTACTGGACCTTCAACCACCCCTATACATGGATCAACTCGGGTGGCCTTGGCACCATGGGGTACTCGGTTCCCGCCGCGATTGGTGCTCAAGTCGGCCAGCCGGACCGCACCGTGTGGGCTGTTGACGGCGACGGTTGCTTCCAGATGACTTCACAAGAACTCATCACGGCAGCGGTCGAGCGCATCCCCGTAAAGATCGCCATCTTGAACAACAGCTGGCTCGGCATGGTGCGTCAGTGGCAGGAGCTCTTCTACGACGAACGTTTCAGCGAGACATCATTTGGTAGCGAGATCCCGAACTACAAGATGTGGGCCGAAGCTATGGGCTGCGTCGGGTTCCGTGTCGACTCGCCCGAAGAAGTCGAACCAACGATTCAGAAGGCCAATGAGATTACCGACCGTCCCGTCGTGATCGACTTCCGAACGCAGGCCGAAGAAAACGTGTATCCGATGGTTCCGGCAGGAGCCAGCAACAGCGATCTGCTCGTTGACCCAAGCCAGCGCGGGGAGTAGCCGCTATGACCAACCTCCAATGTGAGTTTCATACCATCGTCGTACTGGTCGAGAACAAGGCGGGCGTGCTCGCACGCATCGCCGGCCTGTTCTCACGGCGTGGCTTCAACATCGAATCGTTGGCCGTTGCGCCAACCGACGACGACACCTTTAGCCGTATCACCATCGTGGTCGATGTCAGCTCGACATCACTCGACCAGGTCGTCAAGCAGCTCGACAAGCTTGTCAACGTGCTTGAGATCGATGCGCTCGACCCCGCAACATCGGTCGAACGAGAGCTACTGATGGCCACGCTGTCAGCACCGACGCCCGAGGCCCGTCGCGAGATCATCGACCTCGTGCAGATCTTTGACGCCCAAGTACTGAACGTGGGCTTTGATCAGCTCATGGTGTCGCTGGCAGGTTCGCAACGTCGCCTCGATGACTTCGAGGCGCTGTTGCATCGCTACGGCATCATCGAAATTCAACGCACCGGCAAGATCGCACTCAACGAACTCGCCAAGGTCGAATCCAGCGACTAGCCCAACCGGTCACGTCTAGGTTGTGGCGGTGAGCGAGCTTGAGCGCTTCGAACCGGTTGACCTGGGTTTTTCAGTGGCGGATGCGTCGGCGCCTGAGTTGAACTTGCGTCGCCCGAGACTCACTCTCCGATTCAAAGAGGGCGTGCAGCCCGTTTGCTTGACCTGTGATGACGTCGTTGCCCTTCGGCGGCAAGAAGCTGACACCTTCGCCGACGTCGGGACATATGTGATCGGCAATTCGACATGGCTGGCGGGGCACATCGACCAAGGGCACGCGACTCAAGATGAGCTTCGAGGACGGCGTTCACCTGGAGTACATCCGCAGCGCTCATTATCGACGACTGCCGCACGCAGCCGCGCTCAAACTGCAGCGATGGCAGCAAGCAGCGCCAGCCTGCTGCTGCTTTCGCGATGACTTGGTCATGTTGATGATTGGACGTCTCAGGTAGCTCCGTAGTCATTCTCGTGCTGGTCGGTTGCGGTCAGTCATAGTCTTGGCATGGTTATAGGTGTTGTTGGGCCAGGCTGGCGGACTTTCGTGCGGAAGCGCTGGCCGGGTCCTCCAGATTCGCTGGCCGTCGTGATACAGCATTTGGTTGTTGGTGTGGAGTTCTGTGTGGCACTGGGTGCAAAGCAGGACGAGCACGTCGAGGTCAGTGCGGCCCTTGGCGGGTGCGTTCCACGGCATTGTGTGATGCACTTCGCATCGTTGATGATCGGCCCCACATTTCACACAGCCTTTGTCACGCAGGATGAGCGCGTACCGCTGCATGAGTGACGCGTGGCGGCGTGATCGAGCAAGCCAGAGCGGTTCGCCGTTTTTGTCGTACAGCACACCAAGGATGTCGGCATGTTCAAGATAGTCGTGCAGCACTGATTCGGGAATTGCGCCGAGTCCGATCTGCGTGGCGACGGCTTTCGGGTCACGACCGAGAAAATGATCAAGCGTGATACCAACGAAGATCTGGGGCCGACCAGGCTTCGCCGTGGTACCGAGGTCATCGCGCGGCGTGGTCTTGACGCTGGCAGCAGTCGTTGTGACATTGCAGATCAGTTCGTAGGCCGCGTCGTTGAGTCGTTGCTGGTGAGTGCGGGGGTGTTCGCTATCGGGGAGGTCCCGG